>Ga0335072_10000211_pt1 | contig 127279 bp, 125 predicted proteins | sample Lox_Sample_21_FD_206725 | JGI IMG/M metagenome (GOLD analysis project Ga0335072, IMG submission 206725) | Soil microbial communities from Loxahatchee National Wildlife Refuge, Florida, United States - Lox_Sample_2.1 | ecosystem: Environmental > Terrestrial > Soil > Wetlands | place: USA...
ATTTTGATCAAAGGGAAGGGTAATTGGTTGAAAGATGGAAGGTTTATTAGAGGTGGGAGGGACGAGAAACGCGTCTACGCGTGTGGCCGGCAAGGTGGGGTGGCCGGCAAACTGGTGGCCGATGTTATTGAGGGTTCGCCGGTTCTTAGCTAATACCCACGTGCAATCGGGCATGGTGGACAGTGTGCATGCCCCACCTATGTCCCGAAGTGTTGCGACACAGTCAGGGACTAGTCTGTGGTTAGGAACTTGGCCTTCGGCACCGCACCAGTGTAGGGGTCATGCTTGTCGACCAACCCTCTCCCCTTTTCCTCATCCTCGGTGTCTTTGTTGGAATGGCTGAATCGAATCATTTCCACGCTCGCCGTAATAGTTAGGTACGTTGGCACACACGCAGGTACAGCTTCTTAGAAGACCTCAAGAAATTGAGTCTGAAAGAGGAATACAAAGCGAGCGGAACGTGTCGCAGTTAGCGTAAGCTGCAACTTCTTCAAGGCTACGTGACTATCTTAGGATCTGGATCTTAAGCGGATGGCTCGGAAGTAGGTCAGATACTAACAAGACTAGAGCTCCTTTACTCACCAACCAAGTCCAAAGTTAGGGGAAATGATTCCTGCTATTGAAAGGTTAGGAGGAAGTTACAGAACATTGCACGCTACCAAGATGTCATAACCAACATCCTAAGCATTGCCGTACGGAATGCCCGCCCAAGCCTCACCTAACCTTCCTGGCATCTATCATGCGCATGACAAGAATGCCTTCTTTGTCCAGTCAAGCGCACTCCGCACAACAACGTTGAATCTTCGATCTGCATCAATGAACGTTCCGCGTAGCATCTTATAAGTGCAGGTCTGCTCCTTCAAACCATGATCTTCTCCATCTACTTCTTCATTCCACGCCCTCCATCCATCCTTGTCCATCTTCCATTCCATAACCATTGGCAGGTAGTGGTTGCCTCCTTCCTCATCTGTTTGGCGGAACGAATCGAGGGCGAGGACGAAAACGTCGCTCTTGTCGGTTTGTGAGGAACGGTATAGAATCCTGGGGTTGCGGCATGGTGTTGAACTGGGGAAGAAGATGGGATTCGTTAATGTCTGGAGCTGATCCCCTTCTGTTCCTAATCCGGCACCTTCGGAGCGACCACTGAGAAGGCTGAATCTCACCATCTTAGGATTGCAGGATAGTAAAGGAAGACACAAATAGAGGTTGTCTGTGTCCCAGTGAGAGAGTATGTAGGGGGCTCGGAGTATATGTGTGGACACGCCAAGCTTGTAAGTCAGACGCTCAACCGTAGAACATGACCGCATCATATCCGCATCAAAGTCCTTGCATGGAAAGGTAGATAGAAAGACACTACAAGTTGATCCAACATCTCCATTGTCAGCAAACATCACCAAGAGATAGTAGAGATATTGCCCGCATGGCGAAAAGTGCATCTCTGTGAATACTGTTAGCCGCATCAGCCCAAACCTTGCAATCGATTTGACTCCTACCTCTGCACACCACGGACGCGGACGCTCTAGCCGCAGCAGGCTCTTCTATTGTCTTAGAAGTAATCTTGCCGGTTGCCAAATCGAGTATTTGAAGTTCGTCCAGAGACCGCGACCATGCGGCAATCTTTTGACTGGGGTGAAATGCGCAGGATATTTGAGACCGATTACCCTTCTGTTCGGTCCACGGATTCCAAACAGGTTTCTCGCCGTCGCAGCAGATGACCAAACAGGCAGATACTTGCGACACATCCTCCTCGTTGTCGGAGTCATCTTCAGAGCCGCTCCAGGCCGAATTTGATGAATAGCCTGAGTCGGTTTCTTGTTCCTTGAAGTCTTCAACCTTGGAGCCAGTCAAGTGAAATGCAAATGCCGATCCATACTCCAGCGCTGATGCCGATTCTGTAACGAGGCTCCATATTGTCCTAGGACATTTCGTCTCGCTAGACATGCTGGACGAATCGGGCGGTGCGAAAGTTAGTTCTTCGTCAAGGGAGGATTCGACCGTAAGATCGTTTAGTCTGATCGACCAAGTCGTTGAGCGGCTTGAAGTCGAGTGTCGAAGCCCATCGCCGAAACGAATCAGCCTTCCCGGCAGTCCCTGGTCCGGCGGTGGAATCTGCAACACACCGTCCCTAAAGGGCTCTCCAGAGGACACTGGAGCTTCGTGCCAATGCTCACCACTTGCATTTCGGTAAGTTACTTGAGCGTGAAGCTTCGATTTTTTGAAGAATACATTTGCTAGGGCAATTGCAGATGTCCCCGTAGGAGTCTTGACCCTAGAGAGTCGGATGTTTTTGGACTGCATGGATGCAAGCCCCGGAAACAAGGCTCTTCCCACCTGGTCCATCATGCACTGGCTCCCTGCCTCCGAGTGGGACACTAAAACGGCATGCCACTCTCGGATGTAGTCGTAGAATGCCCGAGAAATATCGTGTCCGACTGGTTTATAGAGGTCAAGCCAGTGTGGTAATGGAATCGCAATGCTCTCATCCTCGGCCAACTCGCCCCTATTCAATCCCATCATGAAGCCGCCCGGTATTTCGGTGTACCGGCAGAACAGATGGGGACGGACTTTGGCTTGCACAGCCAAACAGGTCCAGAAAGCAGAGCTCTGGACGAAAGACTTGACCTCGGAGAAGAGTTCCTCGGAATGGTCAATCTCTCCAAGATGCTCAAACCAAAATGACGCGGCATACTTCAAGAACGCGTGTTCTTCGTTGTTGTCCAAGACCTCGGATATGTTGATCCTGCTTTGGTAGCGTTGGTATTGCAGGTACTTCAAGCAGTTCCGACCAACCTCCAGGTTACCCCTCTTCTCATCGACGAAGAAGCAGTGCAAGTCTTCCCTCACTATTCCTAATCTCGTTGGGTTCTCCTTCAAGAAATCCAGCACCGATTTATGGACAAACTTGACAAGTCGGTCACCGTCGTTGCCACTCGGAGAATTCTCCAGCCTGACAAGGGACCCACAGAGCGATAAAATGAGCGCGAGACTTGGGACGCGGCCAGCCTGGTGGTCGTCATAACGTGGGTCGATCATGATAGCAAGAGCATTGCGCAGTGCGTTGACAGTAAGAGGTTGTACTGCACGCACCATTAAGACGAAGATTCGTCTTAATGAACGAGATTAGAAAAAAACCAAGACTTTCTGGGGCTGGTGGCTAACGTACCTTGCAAGTTCACGCTCCCGTTCCGGCCTGTGAGTGATGTTTTCGATACAGCGCATATAGCAGCCTTTCAAACCAGGAGGAAATTTTTGTAGTTCCTCGTGGATCTCATCACTACATGTCACGCCCTCACCACACAGAATATCAAACATGAGCTTGGAATAGAGGAAGTTCTCCTCAGACGCCGCGGTCCAGTAACGGACGCAGCTAGCGCATTTCCTTACTGCCATTTTCTCGCCCTGAGAGTCGAGATAGATCGCAATGTCGTTCATGATGATGCCTCTGGAAGGACAGATTTCCATGGCATTGACGTCCTTCATCACCGATCGAATGCTGGGCTCGTCACGACTGGTGAAGAACCACTTCGTCACGCCATAGGTAGAGAAGGTAACGAGACGCCGGAATATCTCGAGGACTTTCCCAATGTCAGAACACTCATCCAAGCCATCAACGATAATATGGACCCGAGGGCTTTGTTTGATGAACGCTTCCACCACCTTGGCTGCTGTCTCGAAATCTTGCAAGTGGTAGGCGTGATGGTCGACTTCTTTCTGATAATCTACCAGGACTTGATCGGGAATGTGGCCCTTAATCCTCCTTAGTTGGAGAGCAATCGAGCGAAGGGCACTCAGCGGCTTCTTTCTGGTGTTATCATCGAAGGAATACCGGAAGTACACGACCTGGCAGTTTTGGGCCTCGAGATGATGAGCAACTGCTGAGGAGAGGATCGTCTTTCCGGAGCCAGGCGGTGCGTTGTACCATGCCACTGTATTCGTGTTTGCCTCATACCAGGATTCGAATGTTGGCTGGTTGAAGATCCAGGAGCAGGTTCCTTCCCGGCGTATTGTGCGACTCTCTGAAAGGTCAGGTCGGAAGTCTAGCTTGGAAGGCTCTTCTCCTCCCACTATCCAGTCCGCTATTTGCTTTGTCAATTCCACTAGGTCATGAGTCAGCGAATCGACAACCTAAGGCGAAATGGCATGTGAGATAGCCGAAGGAGACCTCATATCTCAGGCCATTCTCGATACTCGAGTACTCACACTTTCGGTTCTCTTTGGTCCTCACAGCATCAGTCGCTTGAGCTAGTGCTAGAACTCTCCGAGAGTTCTTCTGCAGATCGTCAAGACAAGTCTGCCACTCAGCATCGATTGGCTTCAGTAGATTGGTAAGAGCGATTCTGAACACTGCAACTGTCATTAGAAGATTTGTGAGGGATTTCTAAGGGCAAATACCATTTTGACTTAGCACCTTGGAAGCTCTGTGCCAGAATCCGATGATTATCTTGTAAGCGTCGACAAGGAGATTCTGAATGTCGGTGGATGTCTCATAAGTAGTCGAGAACATCTCGTAACAGCGCAAGTTCACGGCAATCTCGGCAATGATATCGACCATTTTGTCGAAAACAGCCGTATGCCTCGTCGCAAGCTGAAGAACCAGCTGAGCACCGGCAAAGGCAATCCCGACTTCAAACGGCGCGGCCTGGACGAGAGTGCTGCACAAACCCATCAATCGAGTGAGGTTGTTGATGAATGGCTGGAGCTTCGAACAGAGCTGGAACGATTTGCTCTCCTTCCGCCGTTTCACCTCTAGCTCTTGGATGAAGTCTGACAGGTCCCTAGCGCATTTCTCGCACTCTTCCGATCCGCTGTTCCCAGAGCGGGCATTTTGGGCCGAGAGCACTTTCTCGTAGAATGGACTCTTCTTGTCCTCTTTGCGTTTCAGCTCCGATACCCATTGCTGCAACGCCCGAGAGAACGGGCTGTTAGGCTGCGGCATAGCCATCTCTATTGCGACATCCCACCATACGACAAGGACGGGATAGGCTAAGAGAGCCTGCTTTTGTGATCTCGAAGGTGTGGCAATTGGGGTGGCAAATCGGCCAGGGTAACGCCAAGACCCGTGGAAATATGTAGATGCCCAGCTCCCCGAAAGTAAAATTGAAGCAAGTCCTTCCAGCCAGAATCACACTTTTAGTGTCTTTTCGATCATAAATGGCGGCCCATCTTGGTGAGTGTTGCATGCATGATGAAAATTGGTCACATCAGTGAGTGGAAGCGAGATTTAAGATCTTTGGTCACGAACGACAGGATGCCAACGCATGTATCGTAGGACTGAACACCCTACATAGCCATTATACTATGATTAGGTTGGCCTGATCGAGCGCTACATACTCCTTAAGCTACATTTCCTATTATCTGCTTGTTTCGTAGATATGCTGCGGGCTCTAAGTCATCCCGGATGAGCTGTGGCTATTACGGGGAGCGTGAAGATGGTCCGATTCCACTATTCTAACAGGGATACCAAGGATGAAGGAGGGAAAGAGAGTTGGTTGGCGAGAGGTGACTCCTATACTAGGTGCCATGCGCCTCTTACAGCGAGTGTGAAGGATAATTCTATTCAGCTATTCTAACAAGGGCAGGTTGTTAGCAGAGCCGAAAGGTGTCAGACATTCGGATGTTTAGGTCATCGCAAGCTGGATTTGCGATTAGAATCTAGCCGAATATTTGTGATTGATGAACTTGTCTTCTGTCTACCTGAGAAGAAGTGGATGTCTATATATGCTGGTTTGTCCTTCCTTGCCATTGTGTCACCTGGGAACTGCCCTCAGCTACCCATTCATGGCTGAACCTGTACGAACCAGCGAGTAGCAACCGAAATGCGGGTTGTGGCAGAAAGACAAGCTAAGATAGACTTTTGCTGTATGTACTGCAAACTCCAAAAGGATGAAGGGTAATAGTATTCCTATTTCGTCTAACAAAAGGCGAGGCGGGCAAAAGACTTCTCTAATCTAGGATACACATGCGTCTCGCATATAGGCAGCGCGCTAGGCGATACGCAATGATAGCTTCAGCTCTACAGCGTACAGAGACTGAACGCTGAGGAAGGGAACTCCCTTGTGGGATGAGTGATTGAGGGACTTAGCCGGAGTGGCACCTAAGTATAGGGGTCGTTCCTCGCCGACAAACTCTTCTTTCTTCATCCTTGGTATCCTTGTCAGAATAGTTGGATCAAACCATATTCACCTCACTGTAACAATCGAGGTTAATAGGTAAGATGGGGGCAGAAATCTACAAGCTGTCCTCATACAAATTTACGAACAAATGGGCTTGTGCAACCCTGAGAGTGTGCCCTAAACGCCACAACCGAAATCGCCAACCCGCAGAGCGCCCTGTATTGCTAATTCGATTCTTCCTCACAAACTCGCAAAGACCAATCTAGCTACCCGTCCAGACTCACCAATTGACGATACACGCGCCCCGGGCCGATCCCAGCCAATTGCTTAGTCCGTCCCTCAGGTGATAAGAACTGCAGCAAGATGGTCGGTAGGGGAGAGCAATGCGAGATCCAAATACGTTACGTGAGGCCAAAGGGCACTGAAATCAAATATGGCTTCCAGGATGCCGACGAGGATGTCTCGTGCGCCTTAGTGGCCGACAAGAACTACAATGACAAGAACATTCTGAATAGCACAACCCTCCAGGTGAATTCGCCGCATCTGCTTGAGATCTTCAAGTCAACTGTCAGCTACTACCCCACCGTGCCAGCCAACTTCGACGTTCCCTTTGGGATGGAAAGTCCGTTCCAGATGCTCTTCCATTATTGGGATGAGCTGCACGCCGTTCATGACAAAGGCAACCTCAGTGACGAAGCACGAATGCATCTCAAGCTCCTTCTCGAGTTCATGAGGTTAGAGCTCGGGCCAAGCAAAGAACGGGTCGAATCAATGCTCAAGACGAGCTCCATCGGTTTCTCTACTCTATGGACGATCTTCCGCCCGGGCTGTTTGGTGTACACCGAGCTTGACGCCCATCCTTGGTTGCTTCGTCTAGAGAAGACGGCATACGAGGAAAATGCGAAGAGGGGCAAGTGGATAGAGATCCACTGCACATACACTGACTACGACGGCGAGAATTACGGCCAGGCTAATCACGTCATTAAAATCTACCAGAAACAGCAGTTCGCTGCCGAAAACCCATGTAAGATTACAAGACTGCCGGTCTTTCCCCTCGCGTGGCTAGAGGGAAGGGAAGAGCTCGAGGAAAGACTCGCTGAGAGAGGCACGAGATTTCTCAGTCTCCAAGGAATTCAAGTTAGAAGTTATGACGGGCTGGCGAGGTACTTAAAGGAACCACCTTGGCATTTTTACGATCCAGATATGAGCGACTTCCCCGGGGTTTGGCTCCCTTACACGGTATGATACTGTTTTTCGGAGACTCCAACGGCTGAGCGACTAATAGTCACCAGGAAGCGGGACGTGTTGTTCTTGATCAACGAACCTTTCAAGAGGAGAACTACTCTGAAGGCGTGGCTTTGAGCTCACGGAACGTGAATGAGAGGTCGGAGCGCATGCTTTGTCCACCATACACCTACGGCTACTCGTTGGCGCGGAAAAACTGGTGCAAGTTCTATATCGATTGCCTCTCAGACATCGAGTGGAACAAATCAGCCCTGGATATCTTGGTTCTCACCGAACGTCGCAAGTCAGTCCTGGAAGCACTGGTATTCTCACACGCCTTCCCGGATCTCGTGCGAGACGAGGCGAAGCAGAAAGGAAAGGGCTTGGTGATCCTACTGCACGGCAGCCCTGGAAGCGGCAAGACCTTGACAGCGGGTAAGTGATCCGAACTATCGAGGTGCCCTCCAAACGCACGAAACATGCTTACACTCCCTAGAGTCTGTAGCGGAAGCAACCGGAAAAGCGCTCCTGACTGCCACAATGGGGGAACTTAACCAAGATGACGTCCCATCCAGTTTCGAGAGACGCCTGAAGCAAGTGTTGCAGTATGCAACCATCTGGAAAGCCATCGTTCTTCTGGACGAAGCAGATGTCTTCTTGGAAGGGAGATCCGAGGCTGTTGGCGTCGCGAAAGAACACAACGCCTTCGTGGCCATCTTCCTCAAGCATCTAGAATACTTCTCCGGAATAGTATTCCTGACCTCGAACCGCGTTCGCGTATTCGACAAAGCCATGAAATCACGCATCCATCTCGCGCTGGAGTACAAGCCGCCTAACTTTGACATGAGGAGGCGCATCTGGACACATTGCCTCTCCGCAATTCCGGCATCTGAGCTCGATTTGGACGTTGAAGAGGACGTGGATGAATTCCTTAAAGAAGAGGTCAACGGCCGGGAGATTGCAAATTGCGTCAACACGGCTAGGACCCTGGCTCGTTTTAAAAAAGTGAAGTTGCAGAGCAAGCATATCGAGACTGTGTTGGAAACTCGACGGGAGTTTGAGAAGAGTCTTCATAACATTAGGGAAAAATGGCAGCAGTCTGGTCCGGTCAAGTCCGGATCGTTTCAGATTGCGAGGAGGGATACGTTTGCAATGGCTGATGATTAGCGGTGGCTAATGATTCAGAGAAAGAGGGGCAGCATACACCTTACACCATTGGGATAGCTGGGAGGACGCTCGATAAAACAGAGGGGAGTGCAGTCTGAAAGGGGGGGTAATGGATGGCGGTAATCCCGACGAATCTCTCAAGCCTAGGTATCGGCGCACAGCCGTTTAGTCTGTTCATTGATAATGTCTTGCACAGCTTCGACGGATGGAGTGACCTCCTGGCTTGAACGAGACAAACATTCATGGTGAATCAGCAGCAACAAGATCTCCAGAAATGATGTCTGGCGCTGATCGCTCAAGAAAGAGGGTGGAGTTGCGGAAGTGTTGCTCTCTGTAATCGTTGAAAGCATATGCAAAGTAACGAGAATCTTTCATCGCGGCAGATGTTGAGAGACTTTTAAGAGTGCATTTGTAGCCGGCACGATTTCGCCCTAGGCCAATCATGCCACGCGAGGAGCCTTGAGCAGGCTTCCAAATAGTCGGTTGAGTTCGCTTTTGGGCCGAAAACTGAATTGGCGAAGTTCTTTTTGTCTATAGACTGGATTGGCCATATAAGCGCGTTAACTGACTGATATGACGCCTATTTTTGCTCTCATCGTCGCCACCTAGTACCCATTTGCGTATACACTCCAACGCTTCAATGTTTCCCCGCCCAGGCGACTGCGCAAGTCGGAAATGAAGAGATTGGTGTCGCTAAAGACTCCCTCAGTCTCGGCGCTCATGGCAGGAATCGAGATGTGATCGAACGGCAATTGACGCATTGAAGAGATGTGATCTTGGGCGTTCCATCACTGATAGAGGTTAGCAGGTGGTCTGACCATACGCCCACCTTCCGAGTATTCTTTATGCTCACCTTCAACGACGTCCGGCAGAACTGTTTTCATGTTGGCCTCGAAATAGTCGTCATTATCATCGCTCTGCTTATCCACGGGCTTGTCATCTCGATAATCTCAATCGTAGAAGTTTCCGCAACGCTCTTTCAGTATAGGGACGTATTTTTTGACAGGACCCTTCCATTTCTCGCGAATATATTGTAACCGGTATTGAGAATGAAGTATCAGGGCAGCAGCGTAAGCCGGAGAATCGTCGAGCTTTGTAGTATCCGTCTAGCTTAGCCTACGTCAAATTGACGCCGATAGGTAGTTCTGGATGACTCTGCTGAGTGTAGATCTTCTTCATCTCGTCCAAATGTCCAATAAGCGACTCGATAGCAGGTAAGGCTTCCTACACCGAGCCATGCTCGCTGTCGGTTTCGTAGCCTTCCTGTGGAAAGGTTTCAGGATAACGCTCGATGTCGATTAGTCGTTGCCAATCATCCTCGGTGAGAGTATCTTCTTCTAGCTCGTGCGTAGTTGGTATTAGAAAGGCTGAGTCGTTCTTGAAGCTTCAGGACGCGTTGAATCGTAAGATAAGTAGAATTCCATCGGGTAACATTGTCGGAAACGACGAAGAGGGTCTATCTCCACCAAATTAGTATCAATCTTAGCCGTGAAAAAGAGAGCTTACCGTTCCTGGTGCCCGCAAAATCCGATATAAGGTTCTTAAAGGATTGAGCGCGCTGTGGTGTGCGTTGGATCCAATGAACAATGTTGTGCAGCTTGCCTGATAGGGACCTTTCTTACGCCAAAACACGAAGTTCTAGGGCTTGGCACACCCTCAAGGTTCATCTTAGCCAAAATCTGCCTCGGGCTCATCGTGCTCCGATCCTAGGCTGCCCTGCGCCGAGCAAGCTTGGACGCGTGCTGGGTGAGCCTACCCTAGGTCAACGGTTGGCGGGTGAGGGTGCTCTGGACAGGAACGCGATACAAAAGTGCTCTTCCAATAGCAAAGTATGTCACTTACCTCATCTTCGTTAGTATCTTCCCCATCAGAGGGTCTTCATTGCTATAGAACCCATATTTGTCGAGAAGGACCTATGGCGCAGTCAGCAGCGCTTTTTACATCCAGCGCAATGAAGTATTGACGCACTAAGCCTTCTTGATTAGCCACAGGCTGTCGTGTCAGTACGTAGAGTTATGACTGCTCTGCGCCTAACCTTTCTATTCGGCCCTGATTTCCCCCAGCTTCCTTCACACCGACGTGGTTGCGATCGCTCAAGCCAACGTAGCAAAAATGCAGTGTCACTAAAGCTCCATGATCTTTAATTCCTTACGAGGAAAGGGAACGTATCCGAGCACCAAAGTCGTTGCCCTGATACATTCCGTACGCAAAGCTATACCATTCAAGACAGGTAAAGCAACATGACAATCGGGATGTCAACTGTTTCGTAAAGACTAGCAACAGCGTACAGCCGCAAAGTACAATCCCTAATCACGGACCGCCTACACACTAGTGTTAAGCAGCGCTCACGATCCTCAAGAGGTACCAAAATGCCGAAGGGAACAACAAGGTGATGCAGATACAAGTACATGGACCCTTATATCCCTAGTAGGAACGCCTGTTTTTCAAAGCACGAATGCCGCAGCCAACGACCCAGCGGATACACCCAACACGATCACCCAAGTACCTAACCCAAATGCCATGCTTGGAATTCTGACATTCGAAGCACTTCCTTGGCTGGTTGCCGTTGCCGTACCAGATGCCGCGACAGACCCGAGATTGAAAGTTGGATTGCCGGGGTTCCCTGTAGACGGGGCTGCTGGATTGGATGGACCCCCTGGAATCGAAGTGGCAGCAGCCGAAGCGGCAGCAGTAGGCAACATGAGCGTAGCCGTAGAGCTGACACCAGGAAGTCCTGTCCCTGACGGGATGACAAGGATGTTGGATGTAGAAGTGGCATTCAGGGCAGCTTGTGCGATCGCAATCTCATTATTTGCAATGTCATAGACAACATATGCTGAGCGGAGGAAACTATCACCGAGAATGACCTCTTCGGTGGTTCCGTCAAGAGTAGCACCGCCCATGACAAGAAATAGGCATTCAGGCTCTCCGTTCGAGAATGTCGGCGCACCCTGTAGGCTTTGTACCAATTCAGAGAAGGGGACTGAGACTTTGGGACCGTTTGCACCTCCAAACTGATAGACCAAGCTAGCGTTTGCGTTCTGGTAGCTGCAAGGTACTACGGCTTGTCCACTGCTTTCCAGAGCACCTAATCCTTGGACAAGCTCTGTCATAACGTTGTCGGGTAATTGCTGGTTTGACGTGCCACTATCTAGGAGCGCAAGAACCTCGAAATTGGGGTCGGTGAGGGCACGGGTACCCGAGTCATCTTGGATCGATATAGATGTGATCGTCACCGTGTATCTCAGATATTGGCCCTCGATTTGCTGAATTGGTAGTGAAACAAGGTCTCCGGAAAACTTGGTCGTGTCGATAGCACCGAAAAGGATGGATCCAGTGTTGGCGTCCAAGTCATCGAGGTACAAGCTGAAGGCCGCTCTGTTGATATAACCCTCTGAGACCAAACGATCATAGATTGTCGGAACGGTCACGTTCAGAATGCTAGCTTCGGACTCGAGAAGTACGTTGCCCACACCCAGAAGGCCTTGGACTAGGGTGGGGTCATTCGGTCCGTTGGTGGCTACATTGGCAAGGCCCATGGTCATGTTCTGAATCTTGATACTGCCGAGACTGACGACGTCAGTGAAGTAGTCGCCGGTATCGACAGTTCCATCGCCGTATGAGACATTGAAGCCGGAAGCAACTTTATGGAAGGAAGATGAGTTCGAGGAGTCGAACGACCCATCGGCACAGTTACCCTTTTTACAAGCACTTGAGCTAATAGAGGGCACCCAGAGATCACTACTGCCAGTGTCAAGCTGCAGTGCAAATGGTTGAGGAGGCGTTCCAATGGTGAGATTAATGGAGTATTCCTGGGAAAAAGGTCAGCAAAAGGAGTGAACCAGCATACGCAGAGCTCTTCCGTACAATTTTGTCTGCTGATTGTGTCAGAGGCACGTCAACTGAACCGGCTGACCGCGCTTGGAGATAGGGATCCGCAACAGCCTTTTTGGTGAAATCAAGTTTCACGTGTCCTGGCAAAGCCAAGACTGTCACTGCAAAGAGAAGCAACGAGATGATAGCCATCTTATAAGACGTGCGACTTTTTCCAGATCAAGTCTTTGACGTATTGCAGAAGCAAACAAAGATTTTAAGAGGGGAGGCCTAATTTATGGCAGCCGGACATATGGATACTTATCCTGTTTGCCATGTGCGAAATCCAGGCAAATGCAAACGAGCACGGGCCAATGACACCTGCAGGTGCTGCCAAGTCAGCAAACTTATTGCAGTCCATACGTGGTCCAACATATCTGGCGATCTACGGAGTACATTGGTTTGTCTCGGGCCTTCTTGTGTGGGCAGTGCACTGAGTGGGCATCCAAGGTGAAACTGGCCGCTAGTCTATAACCCCTTCTCGCATGATATGGTGCTCTCGATCAGGGTGCGACGACTACGTAACAAAACTCAACAGATTGACGGGATGTTCGGATCGCTGAAAGCTTATTAACTAGCGCAGCTTTTCCAAGTTGACTAGGACTTGGCGGGGTGCGTCAGCCAACTTTGAGTGACGTTTTCCGGTAGATCCTCCTCTGATCTCAGCCATACCTGGACTTGTAACTCATGATCATGGTATTCTAAGTCGCTCAAGAAGAGAAAAATCTCGTCAAGATGGAGGCAAGCAGTTGCCTTTTGAGCCCAATCGAGCAATGCAGTTCAGCTTCAGCTTTAGTGCTAGCTGCAGCACAGCCATCTTGACGGAGCAAGCTTTGCGTGCACCATAGCCGCACTACCGCCTGGGCTATCGGTACCCATACACAAGTGTCGAAAGAGATTTTGGACCATGAGCATCACGATATAGCATTGAAGCATATCAGACACTGGATAGTGGTAGATTGCCATGCGTGCAATGAATGAAAAGGCAGAAACGAGGCTAAACATAAATCAACCAAGGTCTACCTAGCTTCGCGAACAGAATCGAAAGCACGGGACGCTATCAACCCCATAAGCACAAGAGGCGATCACGATCTCCAACTCAGCTTGACTCTGGTCACTATAATTTTGCTTCCATCTCCTTCTCCGCCCTCTCCCTCAACACCCCCTTCAGAATCTTCCCACTCAAATTTCTCGGGAGCACATCCACGAACTTCACCCCACCCTCCAGCCACTTATACTTAGTCGGCTTCGCCTTAATAGTATCATACCCATCCTGTTCTGTCAGTTCATCATCTTCGGGATCCGGCCTACGAACGACATGAATGCGCGGCAGCTCGGGCCCTTCGTGTACACCATGCTGTTTGATGCAGATAGCGTCTGCGTCGAAAATGGCAGGATATGCCAGGGGGACAGCTTCGAGCTCTGACACGCGACTTGGAAGGCGCGGACTTTAATGAACTGCTACAAGTTTGCCGTTAGTCCTAGATGTCCCTTTTCGTCGATGTCCAGTTGTCCGACTCTAGACTTGTCCTTTTTCCTGTCCACGATATAACATTTTCCCGTCCCGTTACAAATAGGACGAGATGAAGAGGTTGTGTGGGAAGGGCCAAAATAGCGTGAAGAAGGGAGCCCATTTGGGACCATCGACAGAGGGTAAGCGTGCGCGCGAGACGCGGAGAGCTCACCCTACGCTCACCCATTGCTTACCCTTCCTCACCCTGCTCGTGAGGTGGAAGTGTTAAAGCGGCATGGTGTGGGTGAGGGTGAAAGTGAGCTGGGAGCAGGTTTGATTTCCGTTTCCCTACCAAGAGCCGCCGCACACCAGCCGTCCGAAGCTCTTGACCTAACCCTCTTCCATTCTCACTACAGAGCCTTTCCACGCTTTGGTCGTACCTCCAGACACCTTCCTACTGTTCCTATAGGGGGAAACGCGACAAATCCGGATGATCTCTTGCTCATCTAAGCATTGTTGAATGCTCCCCTAGGAGGTAAGATCTAGCCTCGCAATCTCTGGCCGAGGGGCGACCTTCCCAGGGCGACGAGGATGGGCTCCGACAGACCACTCCAAGGGAAGCGCTTTTCCCATTCTAGATAAGGGCAGTAGTCCTTCAGATTCATTTCGTTTCAGACGCCTTTGCCATTTCTAGACTGCCGTTGTCTACGATGTCCAGAAATGTGCGGCCCCAAAGCAGTCAACATTGGTAGAAACATCGAAACCGGCAAAGCACTTACTTCAGACTCTTCTGCCCTAAAGATGGCTTCTATTCTCGAACTTGAAGAGATTACCATTTTCCAGATAGGAACTCGATGCCGTTTGCCAGCCGACATGAACCTACTACCGCTCTTACTTTTGCAATGAGCTATGAACCAGAAATTCCTACAGTCACAATGAAGAACCTAGCAGTCTTCAGGGTGATAGGAGTGAGCCAGCCCGGAGAGTTTTGTAGTAGAGGATGACACAACTGACTAGCATATAGAATACCATGGAAACGAGTTGCGACCGATCAAGTACCCCATCTTCCTGCCTGCCCTCCAAGAGGATGTACCTGTACCTAGCTTTAGGTGCATAGGGCCTGCGGCATTCCCAACATGTACATGCAGACTTCGGGCAATGTCACTTGGGCGACTTCTACGACTCCAGTCACTCCTGCGATGGCACCCGTTTGTTGTGCGGATGGTAGCATCCAGTCTGTGCAAGGCCCGAAACAAAAGATCGCTTGGTATCAGGCCGGTGTTGTCAATGTCTTCCCGCTACATGGCGCCTCTCTGGGTTACAATGATGGGATGGGCTGATATCAGTACTAACAATCACTACATGTACGTCTACTCCAAATCATATACCGAGTCCTTCAGTCCTCCATCAACCACTTCGGCGGCATATACAAGCTCTGTGTCTCCTATCCATGATCCAATGAACACATCTGCCCTTTCTTCTCCCACGACATCACCAACAGCCTCCAATTCTACCCTTGCAGAACCAACCACCTTCTCAACAAGTGTAATCTCCATCACCCCAATCACCATAGCTTCGATAACAACTGCAACCGCTCTACCTTCCTCAATGTCGACTTCAACCTCAACAGCTACATTGCCGGTTTCGGCAGATCCGCCATTTCTAGAATTCAAGGAATCGACATTGGCAGTATGAGTCGTGAGTAAACGCACATCTGCTTGAAGTAAGAGAAGATCGATAAACGTCGTTCAGGTTTGACCTTCGTGTAAGATAATCCACATTGAAATCCAGGTAGAATTACTCCTGGCTCCAATATTGCATCTAATCTTACAAGACTTCGAAAGAATCCGAAAAACATTACACGTACATCATCACACATAAATCATGCTGCTCTTTCACACACCTTCTCCCACCCGAATGTCCGTTTCCAATCTCTTTGCTCTGTCAAAAATCAATCCACGTTCGTCCTCACCGTTTGATGCCTCGACCTGTCTCAGTAGACTGCCATTTGAAAATTGACTCCCCATCCTCAAATCCACCAGCGGCTTACCAATTTGATTTCTGTCTCCAGTCTTGACACCATAGCCATGGCCAATCCCGCCTTGCGTTCGTCTAGACTTACTTCTACCTAGTAAGCCTGTCCCGGTGAACGCCAAATCGTCACTTGGCGGCTCTGCAAAGCCACTCGAGGTCTTGATTGTCATCGTATCACCAGAATTGGTAACACTCGAGGTGTCTTGTGGTCTCTGCCATGCTCTTGCAGTAGGTATGATAATCGCTCCGGGCAAGACTTCCACGTCAGTTGCCAGTTCGATGAGCGGCTTGCCAGGTATTGGCGCGACACCTCGTCCTTTCTTGAGATGTTGCGGTTGTTCCTGAAACTGTGGGGTCAGATCCACTAAAGGTGTAGGCATCTGACGGGTTGATCCGGAACGAGAAAGTGACGTGCTCTGTTTAATACTTGGCGGTCGCTCTGTATTGGAGCGTATTGAAGTGGAGAGTGACAGTACACGTCTTGAACTTGATGAAGGGATATTTGGGTCGGGTTGCTGGATCTGATATCGAGGAAATGAGCTTGGTGGAGCACTGCGACCCCGCGACGATGTGTCGCGTAGATCTCGGTTTGGCGCTGTCCTCGGTCTCGGACTCGCCTTGGTGGGTGAATTGGCGTTAGGGAAGTCAGGCTGAGACTGCTGTTTACGCATATGAGAAAACAGTCCGCTTGTCCCCTCCGTCATCACCTGTGATGCTGGAGAGATTTCCTGGCTTGGACTCTTGCTAACTTTGGGCTCTTGTCCTTCACCAAGCACGTTGACTAAATACCAGGAGCGCCACGTTCGAACAGCATTATACCATGTCTCCGTCAAGGGGCCGTCACTTGTTGCAAAGAAGTGAATGAAGTTGGCGCCGTTAAGAAACATAGTCGACTTCTGCTGCGACTTGATTGCAAAACAGATCTTTTTGGGAGGTTTGAGCCTTTTCATTTGACGCTGGGTTGGTTTGTAGATATCAAAGTCCGACAGATGACATAGATTAGAGCTTGCTGTACCATCCTGACGCTTCGAGATGGAAATTTGTCCGTCCTCCTTCAAACTGACCCATCGTTTCTCCCATTTGCCAGGTCTTTGTGAATGGTACATGTAGAGCGACGTACTGCCAGGTTGCTTGGGGAGACCCTTGGGATCCAGATTGGCAGACGCTACCATAACAACGAGGTGGTTCTGTGAGTCATAATCCCACGAGTTCAAGACATCCCGAACATGCTCATATCCCCGTAGAGGGCGTTCAAGTCCAAGCTGAGTGAAAGATTCCCAGAGAACAAATAGATGCGGGTCAAAAACAGCGGACATGCTTGTCGAAGCAGATTTCAGAAGGTCATGCGGCGTTGTGGTTGGTGTTATAGGAAGACTTAGAACGGATTCGCCATATTTGACCGTGACTCTCCGCTCTCCAGCGTTCACGGCAGATCGGGGTACGTCAGATGTGACCGGACGTTGCCCAGCGGGCTTCGACGGTGACAGGTCTGGCTTGATTCGCTGGACCTCTGGTGGCGTGTGGAGTTGTTGGCTGGGAGGTGGTCTTTTCTGGACACGGCGAGTAAGTTTTCGACGTATGGAAAGGCTCCGCTTAGTTCCTGGCGATGCCTGAACTGCATCAGAGTCTTGCATTTGTCCGTTTTGTATCTCGTCAACCTGAGTGTCATTGCCTGCGGTATCCAAAATCTCGTTTGGCGATACGGCCTTCGCTTCCTCTCGAACCTGTCGCGGAGTTTGTCGGTCACTGCTTGTAGCCAATGCCAGGCCTTTGCCCTGCGATGTCGGTCTGCCAGATTTTCCGGCATCTCCGTCGATATTAGCAAGGCTCTCCGATTGCATTTTACCCGCCAAGGCCACTTTCCCCGATCTTTCAAATTCTCGTGCAGCGTCTTGTTTGGCTTTGATCCGGCGGGCGCGCTCTTCCTCGGCCCTTAGCTTCTCCCGAGCATTCTCATCCATCTCCTTCTCAGAAACAGCAACTTGGGCCATAGTAGGGTCTGTAGTATTGTAGGACTGTGGCATTTGATGCGCTGTCTCGGAAGCGACAGTGGGCCCGATGTTCGAGCGCTGCGCGGGTCTTGCGATCAATTTGGTCGGAGTAGCGAGCGGGGGAAGTACATCGTTTGTCGGGAGGGTCTTGGTGGGAGTAGCTTGAGTATCCTGCGCCGTAAATTCGGAGTATGAATTGCCAGTCAAGGCCGCCAATGAGGCGGAATGGCTGTGCAGAGGGGCGGCGGGGCGAACATGCTGACCTGCGACCACCTCACCGATGGCATCTGAAGAGTTGAACCTCTTGTGATATCTCGACGGTGACTGTGCAAATGAGGCATTTTGGCCAGCAGTTGTGATCTGGAAAGGGAAGACGGGAGAGGATGTTGGCTTTGTTTGGTTGGCTTGTCGGACAGAGCGGTACCTGGAAAACTTGGGTTGGGGAAGTTGCTGCGAGAGAGCAGATACCTGCGTCTCAGAAGACATCGTGAACCATACTGTTCAACAGTGCGAGTTGCAACCTCAGCTTCCGTAGGTGGCGCACGACTAATGGGTGAAAAAATAGCTGTTGTGGATGCGCAAGGATGAAGATCTTAATTTCCCCGGATTTCTCCACAAAAAGCAATGCAGGTCGTTAGATCGGACGGACGTACGGGCTGCTTATGCGTGACATATAGTAGCCGATGTCGCCAATCTAAACTAGAACGAGTGCTTATGCAACAAAGTCTAACTCTATGTGCTAAATCATGCACTCCTACTCCTAGATTTGGAAAATCAGGTGCAATCACTTATGTTGTATGCTCTTTTCGTGAGATGGGTAGCGGGATAAATCCTCACACCTAAGCGGGTGACTAAGTTAGACTCGAGACAGACCAGCTTTCATCATTTCTCAAGCCATAATCCTCCACTTAATCTGCTGCATCATCCTTTGCGGGCCGTAGCATTAAGTATTCAGGTCCCCCTGTGCCAAATCCTTCACCACTGCCTATCATCCTTCAGGCTAGACCGATCATCTTCCTCCGGAAAGAGTCGCGTACTGACCCAAATTGCAAAATTTCGAAACGTCAGCACTAAGCGCGCTACGGGTCTTCCTCAGACAAACACCCGCAAAAGAAATATAACCCGTTGAGCGATCCAACGGCAATCAAAGCTGTACCAGAATCGAGGAGGAGAGGAGATGCAGAATGAAAGAGAAACGGTGGAAAAGGAAGGGGTGCGGAGGGTCTTTTGTAGTCGCGCAAAGCGGGCAAGGCGCCAGGCCTGACTTAGGGGCTGCCAACCCGAAAACGGCAGCACACCGTAACCTCTTCTACTCGTTCAAATTGGCTTACATTTCTTTAGACGTAGAGGTATCCACTATCCAACCCAAAAAGCGGCGGCATTCCTGTGAAGGATGCAGGATGGATCTTTCGTATCGCCTACACCCTCTACACCTCATTAGCCCATAAAATGCCCAGGTCTTCGTGCAATCAGTGTTCTCAACTGTACGTCACCCTCGAATTGTGCTACCGTCACCCAGCCATAGCCAGAAGGTCCTGGCTGACTAGTCACAGGTAGTCAACCCTAGTAATAGAGTCCTTTATTGAAGAGGATATGCGGCCTTGGCAGCAAAGGAAGACCGGATCTGTCCGAGCCTGATCTAAAGCTTTAGTATTCCGCATTCGCAGCGCCAGTGAGGTCTCAACAGACACCTACTGGGAATTCGTCACCACGGTGATGAAGAATAGTGGCTTTAGAAAGAGTTCCGGGTCCAGTTCATACCGCCGCTCGCGATGACTAATCCGACTACGGCTACGGTAATATCTATCGTGTGCAGCAGACAGGTGTACAAAGGACGGTTGTAGAAGCACTGTTGGTTTGCCTTTCTACCTAAAGAACGAGCAGATACAAATAGAAACAAGGAGATACGATCGACAGATTGTCTTACCTATCCTGTCCCATTCGGCTGGTCCTGCCTAGCTGAACTATATGAAACGTACGGTACAAATGTACGAGTATCAAGCCTGCCAATAGCAACCGAAACGCGGCCTATTCGCAACATGGTGAAGCATATATGTCTATCAAGCGCCCGCAGTCTCTATTCTTGGACTTTATTTATCCGCCCTGAATTGCCCATTGCCAATGCTTTATCCCATTCTGATACCATAACCTAGAGGGATCCCCGATCCTCTATAAATGGTGAGAGACAAAATGTGACCACTCAACCGTTTGGTAACAACCATCAGGCAGGGCCCGCAAGCCGGCGAAATCTTGAACAAGAAGACAGAGCCGTGCGAAAGTATAGACAAAGGGAAAGATTGTAAGAATGGTCTTCAACGCCAAAGCAGAATGATGCGAGTATTCCAACTCCAAACTTTCCCCGTGCCAGTAGGTGTGTCTGTAAACTCGTTCATCAGAAGCTCTTCGGCCTGAACTCTCCATGAGGAACCGGTACAGGAGCCAGTAGAGGGAAGACAGAAACCAGACAAGGGGAATAAGCGCCCCAATGACTACCGAGCTGACTCTCCACGCCCACTGCTCGACCAGCGTGGGGAAAGGAAAATTCCAGGCCGTGCAATGTAATCCCCCTACAAAGAAGAATATAAGGCTGCTAGCCGCCCCCCGAACTGGGTCAGGCGCATGCGTGCAGCCACTCTCGATAATCGTAAGACATTCCCGGACGAGAGCAAACGGTCGGTATGGCAAAGGCTGAAACCCTGGAACATCTTGTTTGGCAAGATACGAAGTGAGTATCGGGGCGCCACGCAGCCGAGATTGTCCATCGACGAGGGTAGGGACATCGATGTTGTATGGCTTATCCCACCAAAACCACAAAGCGAGGAGCACAAATGGGACGTATGCGAGAGTGCTGATCTCCAACGGGGTGATGGGGAGATGTTGAATTGCTCTCGCGACACATTGCGTGAGGAGCCATAGGACCTGAAATCCCAACATGCATTTGACAAGCCAGTCGGCCTTGCCCTTATCCATGATTTCTTCCTGACTGATGACTTCCTCGAGTTTGAGCATGCCTCTTTTAACATGGTCCTCGACATCCACGGCGCTCAGCCATCCATCTGTCACTTCTGCATTGTGACCTTTTCTGTACCGGACGTGGAACCCGCCCATGCAAATGTAAAATCCGTGCACGATTAAGCAACCTTTCGATCCGTCACCAAAGTCCGATCGCAGCCTTTTTGCGCAGGCTTTGGCGTCGAGATAGTCGCGTACGGCAACGGCAAGGATAACTTCTGGCCCAAACGCCGCCAGGAAGAGGTAGATGGTTCGGTCGAGGAACTTGTGCCACCACTGCGAGTTGGGAGGCGGTATGTTTGGGTGGATGGCCGTCCAACAGCAAATAAATACAGTGAAGAGACATGACCAGATGATGTCCAAACTCCCTCGCCTGTCCGGTGACCAAGTCCATCCAACTTGCATGACTGTCAATCGAGATCCGATCCGCCTTGTCGTTTTTCTGCTGCGAGAATTTTTCTGGGAGCGACACCATCAACCAGTACGTTCTCGTCGACGTCGTCGCCGCCACCGCATTGGAAAGCACTTGAATCGCGCACCACTGTCGCCGAAAAACTTCACGCGATTACTCCTACTATCCTTCTGGTCTAAGAGTTGAGGATAAATGCGTCGCCGTTGAACAAATGTTTCTCGCATAGAGGCCGCAGGCGTGCAAACACTCAAGGGATGAATAGTGTCTGATTAAAAGGAGGGAGTATAAAACTAGGATCCCAGTTCTAGCCTGTTGCTGACCAATAGACAACGAGCTAGATGCAACCCGGATGGAGTTGGGGGCGGCGTTTCAAGAGATGTGTCTCGATGAGGCAGCAACCAATCAGAACTGATACGTGGCAGGGAAACCATTATGGGCATACGAAGTAGGCACAGATATGTGCCAATGAGAATTACTGTTCTATGGTGTGGTGGCATACTGGTGTGGTGGGATCACTTGATCATTAGCCTCTTATGGGCACAGGAACTGCTATTGGCACTATTGGAGATTGCAAGGACACACACACACACAGGCAGACATAAACAACAAGCAAGCTTTCTACACAACCCGTCTCTAGGCTTTCCCTTTCCCCCAATTGCCATGCTTTCTTTATCTCTTCCATAATATGCTGCGGTGGTGTGGATACTACCCCTATCATAGACAGATTGGCACGCACAGTACATAGCCTACATAGATAGCTAGACAGCCCTGCTCGGGCAACCAACAAGCATCTTCTCTTCTTTCCTTGTTCCTAGGGGTCGATGTGAGTTCGGCCTAGGCTTTGCCGTGCACGTTAGCTTGTACGGCAAAAGACACTTCCAAAATTTGTTGAACTAGCTCCTTTACAACATACCAGAGCTGTTTCGAAAGAGGTAGCACTATTTGGTTGCAGAGCCAACTAACCCCAGGCTTACAAGCCAAAATAAGCTGATATTGGTCTATCCGGTAGTGAGAATCCTGATCATGCTACAAATAGGCTGATGTACCTCTTCCAAAGTATTGATAACGCCTGGCTCTTGAGCTTCTGTTCCCTTAGCAATAGCCTCTCAAGGGACGAAATCATTCACGTAGTGTGGAATTTGATGTCGTTGGTTGCAAAGAGACGGACGTAGCGTCGTAAATTGAATTACTCGTTCTTCGGTAATGTAGATCATGCACATGTCGTGCCACACATGGGTTTCAAGCTACCAGTACTATATGACACACCGGCTCAGGTCCTCAATGATCTGCCGAAGAACGCTCTGCCCATGCTCTTCGGTCTTGCCCGTCTCGCGGATCTCCAAGCACGATCTTGTTGCATTCGCATAAATCTTCCCAACTTGACCGGGCAGCTCTTGGTCAGCAACTCTAATGAGGCGGTCGCGGAAGCGTTTTGCGTCGCTCTGGTATCTTGGTTCAATTGACCTTATATCTTGCCAAAGTCCAACTTCGAGCATGACACATCCAAGCCTGTATCTCCTTGTTAGCGACCAAAGAGCAAGTAGCAGGTGAACAGCAGCCTTTCGATCTGAGTGAACTATGTGGGTGAGCTGGAAGGTTCGAGACTTACGAATATACATCAAAACTTGACCTATACAAATTATGTGGATTAACACGCTTATGAGGATGCTGGTAAGGATTTTGCATCATAGCCTGTCTTGTTGATTCTCTGTATACTCTTCTGGTTTTGGGGAGTTCGCGGCGGTCGGGAATGAAATGTTGGGTTTGTCCAGAGGCGTCTCCCTCAAGGTCTTCGGGATCCTCAGGCCTTGACTCGCCAAACCCGCAGATATAGGGATTACCAAAGTCAAGCCGACCGCTAGTGGAAGGGCCATTTGTGTATCCGGAACGAGCCAGAAAGAAAATTATCGATTGAGAGCAGATACTAGTTCATAGATACAGTTAGCGGAAGTATTGACATCGTCCAAGTGCCGACATCAGAGCTGTCAACAAACTCCTTTAAAGACGCCATAACCAATGCCAACGAGGAGCCCAGGACTCTCCCCCTCTATTCTAGCTATGACTAGTCACAGGGGGTGTTCCAGATGCCTTGTAACGGTAATGGACATGGTGCAGGGTCTGATTTTGGTGCAGTACGTGTAGCATGGAAACTTACTTCTTGTGAAGCCAACCAACAGCATGTAAGAGCAGCAGACTCTGAGCGACCTTCCGAATGAGGGCAATACGAGATCCAAGGTCGAGTCCTTCCGGTATGTCACTTTCAGACTCCTGGATCACGGATAACAGGTTCCTTGGTTTCCGACTTCTCGAAACATCTCCTCTTGACCACCTTGGATCCCAGATGGCCTTTAGATGGCTGGGCAAATCGTAGACTAGCCCGTAACGCTGATCACTGGCTTTGAAGGCTCCTAGACAGGGGAGAAGCCTGAACTCAGGTGGCGCGGGTATCTTCGCTATTTTCACGAGACTTCCGATATTAGCCACAAGCTGTGCTTCGCTGACGCCGCCATACGTCCGATATGATTTCCATTCCTAGACGAAAATCAACGCGTTGTTGTGAGCTCTCCGTACAGATACTTCTCACTTACGACATAGTACACATTCGTTGGATCAGTCGATTGACCAACAGCCATGGTGCCAATTGCCTTTGCTTCGTTTGGAACGGCCCACTCACTAGAGTATACGTTGAAGTTATCTTCGATTGGTCTAAATCGTAGACCCTCCACCTCTTTGACTGCGGCGCTGAATGCTGCCGCACGTGCCAAAAGACTCAGCCCCTCCCTTTGTTGCTGACTATCGTTTCGCCTCAGGCTTTTGCCCAGCTGCTGTACCATTTGGGCGGGATCATATTCCAAGTAGTTCGTTTCTTGTCTAGGCTTCAACATTTGTTCTGGCATCGACGCGCTCCAGAAGACCTGAAGATATGATCAACCAATGCGCTTTGACCCCCAGTAGGGTGTCGAGTACCTGCATAAACTCCCATGTACAGAAGCTGAAAATCGTACCAAGATATCGTCTTAGTTTGGCTGAGAGTTCCGCGAACTTTCTGCCATCTCGAAGCACAAACCTGCAGCGACGTAGGAGATTCATATGTGTCTTGCGTTGCTCGATAAGCGCCTGGGTGTTGCCTTCCCAAGCTCTGGGGTCAAAAGGTAGGTCGGTTGTGACTGCATATGGTGGGACCTGCGACTGGAGTTAGTTGATAGCGCAGTATTCACCGAACAGAGTGGCCGTCATGCACATCATTGTTCGTCTGACGAAAACCACAGCTTTTGAGGAATTTTGCGTTGGCAAACGCATTCGATATGCCCACAAGGCATCCCAAAACCACCTCGTGTTGCTTTTCCGGAATCTTTCTCTTGAGGACTCCAGGAGCATCACGTTCAGGAACCCCTTCGAGCCCGAGCGTCGTTCTCCAGCCGATATACTTACGCCTCTCCACGTCAAGCTCGAAGGCACAGTCGTTGAGGTCTTGCTTAGCACTAAACACTGAGGAGACAAAATCGAACCCTTGGCCACAGAGCGGGATAAGGCCAATGACACCAGTAGCTACTCCAAACGCGCTGACTGGGTCCATCTGATTGAGCAAATCGGCCAAGTGACAAGCAATGAAAGAGATGGTTCGCTTGTCTCGTAGCCAGGCCGCGCTTTCTTCGGCTTCAGAACCGCCAAGGCCGTCCTTCGTTGGCAGGGTCTGGAACACAAAAACCTCGCTCTCGCGATTTGGCGTGCACCGCGGTAATTTATGCGTGTTTTACAATATATGCTTGGGGATCGGCTGAAATCCAATACAGCCGCCTTGAGCATCGCTACCATCGTTTCTTTCAATCAATTCTACTGTCGGAGGACGCCACTTTACCTAGAATTGATTGACGCACTCTCATTCTATGCCAAGCCTACCAAGAAACTCACCCATAAAGACCCCCGCTGGACGAGAGAAGGTATGTTCCTCTCTAGCGTTCAGTCTCTGTACGTAGTAGAGCTGAAGTTACCATTACGCATACGCCTAGCACGCCAAACGCATGCGAGACGTATGCCCAATTCGTAGAGAAGTCTATTGCCAGTCTAGCCCTTCGGCTCCGTTGACACACATATTACGCCTACTCGAGAACAACTTGATTGAAAGTCGATGGCAACTAGTCTGAACGTTGAACGAGCTCCGGGTGGGGCTTCACCATGAAGTCTTTTGTACTGAAGGTTGGGGTACTTTTGGATGGGCTCCTCGCAAATTAGCATTTTCGCGCTCTCGACATTTCGATTCGAAGAAATCGCGAACGGCTCCAAGTCCGTTGTGGATAGTATGCGCTTTGATGGTCTCAATTTCATCATCGTTGAAGTCGCGCATAACGAAGAAACAACTCTACAGGTTGAGGAGGAAGTAGGATTGCAGAACGAGATCACTGGGAGAGCAAAGACATTCAAGTAGTGTAAACGTGCCAAACATTTGGTGCCGTCTGTGCCATGTCGGAACAACCCTTTGTTGGTGATAGCCTAGAATATTCAAGGACTAGGTAGAGGCGCAGGAGTTCCCGATTAATGGATACCTAAACATAAGATCACAACCCCCTTCTGCGCTCTGAATCCAGGATTAGTCGGGTCCAATCATCAGGATATAAGTGATTGAATGGAGCTCGGTGAAGTTACTAGCCACGTACGTGTTGAGTCTTTTATGACGATACTGGCGAAGGTGTCAGATACGCTTTCACCGCTCTACACCTACATCCTAGCCTTGCCACCGCATCGACCACCTCGTGGGCACTCTGGGGTAGTGCGCGCCATTACTCGGCCCCGAACATCCTCGGTAACTTTAGATCCAGGTCGGCCTTGGCTAGCCACGCCACCCTTAATGACAACGGGTTCAAAGCCAGACCCTGACCCCGATTTTCCTGAGGATCTCATCCACCTGCCAACCATCTTTTAACGACGCCTGATCCTGCTCGAGGTTGCCATGCCCATAAACTCCAATCACTTGTCCTCTAGCGGCTAGTTGGTCCTCGTCACTACTGCTATGTGTGTGGCCTCGTGCGGAGCCGTGGCGGAGGCCTAGTTTCGGATTTACAAGGCTGGTGAGGGGATTCGAGCTGGACATTTCGCAGGTCGACCATCACAGTCGTCGTCGTTGTCTTCTCTGAATACGTCGAAGATGAAGACGCCTTCGCTGAGGGAAAGTGTGACCAGTATCGCCGGTTTACGCTTCTGTTTGCCGCAAGAACCCTTGTTGCGGTTAAGCCCGTCTTGTGAACCGACTTATGACAGCACCCTCGTCTTATTGACGCCGCCTTCAACGTGTTTACCGACTTCATGTAGGAGTTGGTTTGACAGCTATATGGAGCGATCCGCCGGGTATATCGTCGTCTTCGAGTAGCGAGCCAGCATAATCAGGTCTGTTTTTGAACGGAGAACTTTTTGTCCAACAGGGCACCACATCAAAGTGCGGTAGGCTGGACCTGGCGGGTGCCTCCCATAGGGCACGGTCGTGTCTGGGACAACATCGACATGTTTTTTGTAGGGCCCACAGACGGTAGTGCAGGCACATACGGATCGGCTTCCGATGCAGAAGATGAAACTGAAGAGGTGGGTTATTACGCAGCACGGATACGGGGCGAAAGAACTTGCGGTTTGCAGGGCCTATCGGTCAATCAGACAGGCCGAATTAGAACATTTGAAACGGCGGTGAAGCAGGATTAGGAAACGAAATGCTTGATGATCGAAATGCTGGAGCTGGTTTGATGCCCTAGCCTTGCTTTAAAGACAGCATCGTCTGGTGAAAGAATGTAGGGAGCAGCTGGTCACTACCAATCCAGAAGGACAGAGCACAATGGAGCATACACACCGAGAGTATAACATCTTGCAATTCTTAGCCCAGCTTATGGCTATTATGGGAAGGGTGGGGGCCATTAGAGAGAACAAAGTTTCTAAGCAAGGTTCTAGAAGAGAAGAGCAGCCACAACACCCGGGGGGGAGTGCTGCCGACCGAGAAGAGCCAAACTGATCAGCGGTGGGGTCCTCTCGACTCGCTTGATAGTGTGCGATCGAAACGCCATAACACGGCAGGTTCCGCCTAGGGGGCCCCGATCAAGCCTGCTAATTGGCTGCATTCTTTTCCACCGCCCCACGCCCTTCCCGTGGGCTTCGTAATCAAGCGTTCAGTGGGTGAGCGGCACATCTCGCTACGAGTCGTTAGCAAGTAACCCGGCCCGCCGGGTTTTCACACCTAATTGTAGTGCAGTACCCACTTCTTGGGAATCCAGCTTGCAACAAATCGTCCGACTGTATATTGAGTTCAGGGTCTACGGGTAAAACATCAACACCAGACTCTCCCATGTCCGCATGTCAAAATGCAGCTCGAGGCAATTGAAAATAGAGCCGGTCATAGTCCAGTGGTCGCTCCGAGTCGATTTCTCTTTGTCAATGGCGACATCAACTCAACATCCTTGTCAAAGATCTCGACGCCAAACCTGAGGCCTGTCATCAACCGGCATGTTCAACGATGGGCCTTCGAGACTAAAGGCCGAAAGAAACAGACTTCTGCCCAACAGCCTATAAAGCGACGCTTAGGCCAGAAAAGAGAGCAGTCTACTCCGGGTGCAAAGTCGTCGGATGATGGAGCAGCGAACCAGGAAAAGGTCAATGTTGTCCGCCATAAAAAATCCTCAAGATCGAACTCGAGTGGACACAACTCCTCGGTGGAAAGCCCCAAGGTCAAGGCTTGCATCTGGTCGGAAGGGAATTTCCTCGATCCGTTCGCGTCCACTGAAATTCCTGTTGATTCCGGAATTCAGCAAATGCTTCAGTACTTCACCTTTACGTGGAAGCCTTTTACATGCTCCTGCGAGGTGGACACACATCTTTGTATGTTCCCCAGCGAGGTAGCTGCTGCGAAGACAAAACAGCAACCTTCCGCCAACATCAAAAACATCAATGACATTGTCCAAAAGTGCCTGAACAACAAAACGCACATGTACGCGCTCTTGGCTAGTTGCGCTGGACGGATGAAGCACATCAGCCGCCAAGAGCTCCCCGGTATCTCAAGGCCGGAGTCTTATCTAGCAAAAGCAATTCACGCTCTACGGGAGCACCTAATCAAAACTCCGGAGGTTGACCACGAAGTAGTCCGCGACGTCTTCTTCATGTACACCTGCGAATTCTTCACAAAGAACCTCGACTGCGCAGAACAATACTTGCGAATTCTGAGGTCGATGGTGGAAAGACTTGGCGGATTCTCGCGTCTATGCACCTACGACCGAAGACTATACTGGAGTGGAGATATTGGACTAGCTCTTGAGACCGGCTGTGCGCCCATCTTGCCGGCATTCGACGATCTCCGAATCTATCATACCTACCGGTCTGACCAATCATCAGCCCAAAAGGTGGGAAGGGCTTTCCAGCGCTACGAATGTTGCACCACATCGCCGCTAGATGAGATCATTAGCGACATGGTCTCATGCACTCTTAGCATTCAATACATCATTACAGCAGAGCTGCCCCTCGACAGACAACGACTGTTTGAGCATGGGGCGGACTTCTCACATCGCTTAATGTCCTTCAATTCACCCCAAGACATTGACAATCTTACACGGCAACTGGTAGAATGCTGTCGCCAGGCTCTCTTGCTATGGACTTTCAACGTGATGATCTGGTCTGGCGCTGCCGCAGCGCGTACAACCAAGACCAATCCTCGTTTGGCCAGGCCGCTCATTGCTGCCAGGTTGAAACGAACCATCTGTCGTGTCGACGAAACCTCCAGTTCTTCTTGGGATTCGCATCACGAGCTGCTTCTTTGGATGGTAGGTCTCGGGTCATGTGTGGCGGGGCCCGGAGATGATGAATGTTGGTTTAAGGACCGGTTCGTACGGGTTGCAGGACTACTACAAATCGATAATATCGAGCAGATATCGGCTCTCTCTCGAGAACATTTCTGTCTCGAAACGTACGAAAAGGGTGATCTTACTCGGTTAGCGGGGTTTATTGCCGAACAGAGTGGTCTGGAGGAGAACCTACGGCGAAACATGAGCATGTCAAGCGTGATTTCAAGCGACCCTTCGACTCCATCTTCGGACATGAGAATTCCAAGCGTGATGACGCCGAGTACCAATTCGATTTCGTCTTCGGACATGATGTCATAAGAAGATGGTCTTTTACAGACGCTACCACCTGGAGGAAAGTAAGTAAGGAATTGCTGTACACGATGCTTTCTCAAAGCAGTCGCTGAGTTATGCCTCCGCAAAGGTTAAAGGTACAAAAGCCTATGCAAGGACCCAATTCTGGTGTGGTTTTTGCACCTCTACGTGATAGTTGCATATCATTTCCTGCCGACGAATCAGACTAGTGCTTGCGCTTTATGCCACGAAGACCATACTTCCATTCAGCACTCCGCACCGTGTCCGCTTGGATTACGGGGTTTCTAATTTCGGTATCCCCAAAGAACAATATGTCCACGATCTCCGAAGAGGCCTAATATGGAAGTGCGCCGGTCGTTGCACACTTCAACAGCGACGTCTGGACAGAATGATAGTGAAAAGAGCCAGTATAGGATAAGTAAAGGACAAAAGTTCAGCCTCTGAGGGACATTGAAACAAGTCCAGAAGATCAAAACTCATAAGAGCTACTAAGCCGTTGGGCGTGATGGCGAGCACCCGCGCCCTGCTTCAAATTTGCAAGGCCAGTTCAAATAGTGGGTTGCCATTTGGTCTTGTAACATAGGATTTTTCATAACTTACAATATGCCTTGCTTTTGCAGATCTAGGTATATCCGTTCAGGCATTACGTTCCCTTCGCCGTCCTCCATTTGTACCACCGAGTCATCCTTTGCATCCTTTTCTTTTCTTTCTCGCTTGATCTTGTCCCATAATCTCAAAGCATCTTCAATACCAGTGATCTCCCTGAACAGGCCTGCTCCAGCTCCAGCACCTGTAATGCCTAGACACTTCAATCCGTACACATGCCTAGCCTCCGAGAAATGCTTGTCAAATGCTCGTCTACCCATGTAAACAAAGTTGCCGCAGATTTCGCAAGAGAATTCAACACCAAGCCCATGCAGCTTGTAGAGCCAATACGGGATTGGCTTACCATCCCAGGCCAACGGTAGTTTCAGAGGGTTGTAGATCTTTTCTTCGCCATCCGAGTCGGAGTCAGAGTCTCGTCTGCCCGCAGCTGCCACAGCAGCATCATCTTCGGCAAACAAAGCATCAAGCTCCTGTTGTCGCTCTCTCTCTGTCATTCCTTGTTTCCGCTCGACGTTTACTCGAGTGTTTGAACGTTCGTTGTCCAGAGTGTTTGCCAGTGCTCGTATTCGGAATTCGTGTGAAGCGACAGCTCTCTCTTTGAGATGCGTGACACTATGACGGTCGCCGCCCGTTGGAGTAGTACCGTTTGCTCCTCTTTCGGAGCCTTTCTTCTCTGCATTACGAATATGCTTCTTCCCTAACAAATGACTCTTGTAGACATTCTCGTTGCTGAATCCTTTCTCGCAGTCGGGACACCATAATCCATCACCTTCAGTACGTGGGCCAGCGGTTTTTGAAGGAGCCTCTTCTCTTGTCCAGCCCTGGAGGGTACCAGATTCGAATGCAGACTCGAATTCTCGGTCAATGCCAGCAAACAGTTTGGAGAGGTCTTCGAGAGGTTTCGTACGCCGCACAAAGCTCTCTAGATAGCCAGATAAATCAGCGACATACCGCAAATATGTGTCTGAAAGCTTGTTCTGCCGCTTCACTGGCATTCTGGGAGGTTCGAAGGCATCGAAGGAGTCGAGATATTGGAGATAGGTGAGACGCTTGACACCGGGAAGGTTCAGGTAGTCTTCGTGTAGGGTTGTAAGGTCGAGGAATCGGCCATTTGACTCTTCACCCGTGAACATGTTGTCAGTCTCCGTCACCAAAGTTTCTCCTTCGCCAGGATGTCTTCGCTTATAAGCACGCTCTAGGTTCTCGACAGGTTCGTTCGGGTATCGACGATGGAAGTCCTTAACATCTTCCAGCTGTTTGTAGAACTCATCGAATGGATCTCCAGTGGAGAGGCTTTGTAGTTCCTTCAAACGTATGCCTTCGGTGTCTTTGTAGATGTCAATAAGCCGCTGTGATTGTTCTTGTATCCGCGTGAGGAAGCCTGCGATTTGATGATCTCGGTTCAACCTGTCTTTAATCTGGAAGAATTTGATTAGCAAAACCATGTCTATGTGAGTTGAGCGGACGCGACTCACATTTCGTGGATCTTCTGCAATGCGATCGCTAATGCCTTGCTCCAAGCGCTCCAGATCCTCATGGAGGAAGCGCTGGTCTTCGATGAGCATGAGAGGCGGCAGGACTAGAGAGAGAGAGGGAGACGCAATGTACACAACACAGGAGGATAGTTTTCAGTGATCAAGGGACTGACTATCTTGTCGCGAATACAAGGCGTTTACTTTCACAAAAGTCCGTCCTCATAGCTTGTTACATCGAAAATTAGCTCGGTACACTTTCCCTCAGCAAAGTTAAACCCATTTTTCCTAGCCTCGAAACTTGCCCTTTATTGCAGACTTCCATTCTCTTATTCGCAGCTCATAGCCAACCCTTGATTACGAACCTCTCACAGTCCTACAAACTACATTCCCAGACAATCATCATCATGGCAGAAGGTATCGACAGAAAGACTGATGGTTAGTGCACAAGCCCTGTCGCTTACCCAGCTCTTACTCACGAACATCAGACAGAATGGAGTTCACAACTTCGAAGGAGGTGCAGGTCGCGCCAACTTTCGAAGATATGCATCTGAAGGAAAATCTTCTCCGCGGCATCTACGCATACGGCTACGAGTCACCTTCAGCCGTACAGTCTCGAGCTATCGTCCAGATATGCAAGGGTCGCGATACTATCGCTCAGGCGCAGTCGGGAACTGGCAAGACGGCAACCTTCTCTATCAGTATTCTTCAGGTCCTCGAGACTACTATTCGCGAGACACAAGGTATACTGTCCGCTCTGATGCGCCAATACAGACACTGACCGATCCTTAGCACTTGTCTTATCTCCCACCCGCGAACTCGCTACGCAGATCCAGAGTGTCATAATGGCCCTAGGCGACTACATGAACGTACAGTGTCATGCTTGCATTGGTGGTACAAATGTTGGCGAAGATATCAGAAAGCTCGATTACGGCCAACATGTTGTTTCTGGCACGCCGGGGCGAGTTGCAGATATGATTCGACGACGCAACCTTCGCACTCGTCATATCAAAATGCTGGTACTTGACGAAGCCGACGAGCTACTTAACCGCGGCTTTCGCGAACAGATCTACGACGTTTATCGCTACCTTCCACCTGCAACTCAAGTTGTGGTCGTTTCCGCCACGCTGCCCTATGATGTCCTAGACATGACCACCAAGTTCATGACAGATCCAGTCCGCATCCTGGTTAAGCGTGACGAGCTGACCCTCGAGGGCCTCAAACAGTATTTCATTGCTGTGGAGAAAGAGGAGTGGAAATTCGACACTCTTTGCGACCTATACGATACTTTGACAATCACGCAAGCAGTCATCTTTTGCAACACTCGTCGCAAGGTTGATTGGCTGACGGACAAGATGCGCGAGGCAAACTTCACAGTCAGCAGCATGCATGGAGAAATGCCACAAAAAGAGAGAGACAGTATCATGAGTGAATTTCGCCAAGGTAACAGCCGGGTTCTGATTAGTACCGACGTTTGGGCAAGAGGCATCGATGTCCAACAGGTTAGCTTGGTGATCAACTATGATCTACCTAGCAATCGAGAAAACTACATTCACAGGATTGGTAGGAGTGGCAGATTCGGGCGAAAGGGTGTCGCAATCAACTTCGTCACCAGCGACGATGTCAGAATCCTGCGAGACATCGAGCTCTATTACTCAACACAGATTGATGAGATGCCCATGAATGTGGCAGACCTTTTGACTTGAGCGACTTCAGGTCCCAATGCCGGGCAGAAGGATTCTTTCCTTTCTTTTGGAGATCCCGGTTGATAGGAGGAGTCAGCCCTAATCCAAATCTGATCTGAAGTATTTCATAAGAGGCTTGATCGAAGCTTACCCCGGTTCTGGGCGCGCCAGAAAAATGTGGCCTTTGAAGGTACGAGCAAGGCATTACTGTGCCAAGCTAGGAGGAAATGGATCTTTTACAAACAGGTAAGTCACAGGAAGCCAACTATTCTACGTTCACTTTGGTCCATTCTAATAGTATGCAGAATGTAACGCATATTGTTTTCCGCCGCTCCGATTTATTTCGAAGCTAGCATCGTATTGTACGGCTGCGCCATAGACACGACTTCAGTGTACGAACCCCTATACTCTAGCTTTCACATCTCGTGAAAATGCTCGAAGTGGAGCACATCTTGTGACTACGAAGGTTGATCCAAAGGTCCACATGGCGAAAATGGTGGGGCTACTGCCATAACCTGGTCCGATAATTGAACCGCTTGTCCCTCTGAAAGATTGGCCCGCACCTCATGATCAGTCTTCCTTCACCCTCGGTCCGTTCGTGCATGACATGGTCTGTCCAATTTCGAAAACCATGTCTTTATAGCTCTTTCCCGTCTCCTTCATTTCGCTACTGCTATACGGCCCAGCTCCAAAGACTCATGCATTGGTACATAGTTTAAGCTACGTTACGTCAGGAATATGCTGCTGTAAGTGTCCTAGTAACTCGAGGAAAAGCAGCGAGGATAAACATAGTCAAATCGTGACAAAACATCTCATTATGCATATCACCTACCACGTGTCTAACACTACATACTATAGAAGCTCATTGTCATCCTCTTCCATCTGCATCGTCTCAAGCATGCGCGTCGCCTCCCCCTCTGGCTCCGCCAATACTTCGTCCTCTCCGTCCAACCCAAGCACACTATGCTCATTGGCAACTTCGATATCCTCAACCGGGTCCTCCTCCACCTCTTCTTCGCTTCCGAGCCCCATCCCGGCCCCTCCACGCATATTGCTCTTCCTGTCGGCCTGAGTGGGTCCTTTCACTATCTTCAGGACCGAATTCTTAATTTTCACCAACGTGTTTCTGCCTGCTGCATCACTCGCTATGCCGTCAGAAATAGCTTCATCCAACAGCTCTTTGACCCTGCGAGCGATTTGAAACAGCGCCGTCTCTTCGCTATGAGCGGCAGTTGCCGCCGGCGTTGGAATATATAACTTTGCCAACAACCCCAGCAAAAACTTTCGTTCTTGGACATGACAGCCTGCACTTAGCGCTTTCTCCAAGACTTCCTCTGCAAGCTTCATTTGGCTACCAGCGTTAGCCGCCTCACGCTCTGCCATCTCCGTCGGATCCATGGTAACAACACGTCTTCCATCAGTCCATTCTGATAGCATCCCAATGACGGTGACCATCAAAGCTTTGACTCGCTTCTCCGCAGCACTTTCATCAACATCTCCGTCGCTGTCTTCCTCTGCTTCCAAGGTGAAGTGTTCATCGGCAGTCTTGAGGACTTCATGCACCACATCCACTGCAACGCGAGACATTCGCTGGCAATTTTCAAGACGCGAATGGCAGAACACTGGGAGAAAGTACGCAAGCGATTGACGTAAGGCGGAATTATCGCTAGTTCTGGGGTCAAAGAAAGCAATGACAAGGGTGCACAGTAGCTCATCTATTGCGGCTTCTTCGATATTCAGGCGACCTGTTAAGAGGAGCTTTGAAAGCGACGTTGCCGCCGCCGATTGCACACTCACCGGAGAAGATGGTTTGAGGGCTCGGGTGAACGATTTCAGAAAGGGCTTCTGGAAGGCCGGTCGCGGCACAGACTCGTTCTCGACATGTGTGAGGAGAGATGGATGAGTGGTAATGATGTCACAAAGAATCTGAAGCGATGTCGCCTGAAGTGCTTCGTGACCTTTTGCGAAGCAGTGTATGAAAAGGGTGATGTTTTCCTCGGCAAGTGTGCGATCAAGAAGGCAGCATAGCCCCAAGCACAGCAGTCCTCGTTCCCGAACAGGCGCTTCATGGCTTCTGACTGCAGGAACGACGAGATTGTTGAGCATCGTGACTAGATGCAAATTCTGTTGAAGATTGCCGTCCACGTTCTGTAGCATGCACTGAGCAATGTGCAAGCATTTCATGTTGATCATGATTTCCTTTATGATTTTCTGATCTTCATCTTCCAATGACGTACCGACCAACGAAGTAGACTGGCCTTTCCGTGACTTTGTAGGGGTAGAAGAAGCAGCAAGTTCGCTCTGAGCAGACACAAAACTGTCTTCTGCTGCGCTATCACCTTGGCTTTCGGATATGATATTGTCGTGAACTTCAGCAACAGCCTCGAGTACTACTGCGCAGAAGTCGCGCTCGCCGGCAACATCAAGACCACACACGAGCCTCAAGACTTCGATTGTAAGTCGGGTAGCCTCTTCTGGCAGATCAGGCATTGCCAGCGCTTCTCTTAGCAAAGAGAACATCTTTCTTCGACCGACCTCGTCCGTATAGTCGAGAGTCTGAGCAATATGAAGTAATTGCTCGACGATAAATTCCCGCTCGACCGTATCTTCGTCTCCTCCCCCAAGTTCTGCCGCACTTTTGATGCTCTCAAGTAGAGCATTGGTGTATTTCTGCAGGTAAAATCCGAGTCGAGTTACTTCGGGCATTTTTTCCTCGCACAGTGCATGGCTGCTTGGATCTTGCTGGCAGAAGTCGTTAAAGCTCCGCACCATGAACGCTGCTTCGGGGCTGAGAGCTTCCCAAAAGTCGTCGTTAAAGCTGACAGCCTCCAGGTAGTCTGGTCGCCCCTCCCAGAAGTCCTTCATCGCTTCAAGTGCGATACCACCGTCAACACCCGAGTTGATGACATCAATCCTTTCCAAGAGCTCCAGCAGGCCAGAGATGCTTGGCGGCGAGATGGCCTGGACAAGTCCGACTTCTTCAGTAGTACTAGGAATTCCGGCACAATCTTCAATCCACCGCTCACGGAAGAGCTTACCAGCAGCCTTTCGCACATTTTCATCTCGATCTCTAAGGCCCCAGCGCAACAGTTTTTCTCGCATCGAAAGGGACAGATGACGGAAATCTCCAAGCGTAGGAAGCAATCGAGCATACAGCGCACGGCGAGTCGGACCGTCGAGATCACGGGCTCGTTCGAGCAAATATGGAAGCGTGGCTGGAGTTAACGGGAGGTTCAAGAGCAGAGACCTCCGAACCTCCGCACTGGTGTCGTTTTGTAGTACATCCAGAAGCTTCTCTAGGAGACCCGACGCAGCCATATCATTGTCACTATCTTCACTATCTTCATTGGCCTCGGTTTCATTGCCTGCCAGCCGACCCAGACCCATGACTGCTTGGACGCGGATTGCAGGTTCTTTATCTCTTATGCGCTTGATTAGGCCTTGCCGGATGAGATGGTAGAGCTCGTCATCGATAGAGTCTAGCGAATTGACCACGTGAGATATGATTTGGGTGGCTCGGAAGCGAACTGTTTTCTCCTTGGCGGATAGGATTGGGATCAGCATTGAGAGAATGGTGAATGTTAAACGCGAAGTCGGTGTCTCTGGTACAACTTGGGTCTCTTCTGAATTGTTATCTGCTTCAAATATGGCAACATCTTTCTCACTGGCCGACTTGAGAAACAAGCCCATGAATCTGATGACTCTGTCTCCTACGGCCTCGGTCTTTTTGACTCCCAAAACTCTGAGGGCACATCTTGAAACCTCTACGTTGAAGTCCTCTTCGCCATAATTCTCCGAACTTCCAAGTCTCAGCTTCTTTGACTTTGTTGGAAGGTAGCAACATGCTTCTTGAATCTTTCGCAGTCGAACTACTAGCTTGCGATGACCAGATGTGGATTTTTGAGCGTCGGCAAAGATAGAGCAGATCTGCAGACATAATTCTGTTGTAGGGCTATCTTCTGGGAAAGAGGTGGTGGGAGACGATATACGGGAGGTAGTGGAGACGCGTGAGTTGAGAGAGGTCGCAGAGGACTTTGTCGAGGTGTGAGAAGCGGTCGAGGGCCGCGCTGAACGCGCAGTGACTCTTCCAGGCATGATTAGTTGTTCAGAATAGCAGCAGCTGCTGCTGCTGTTGCTGATGATGAGCACAGGCAGTGGCAGAGAGGATGAATAGCACAAGTACCAACAGATTTTCGAGGCGCAAGTATTGAGGGGGGTGCAAGCTGCGCCCAAAGCGGAAATGTAAACAGACGTGCTGATAAGATAAGATCATACTTGGCAATTGGGTCACACAACAAAACAGCGGATCTTGACGGGAACGAGGCGAACTTTAGCCATCATCTCTTGAGCTTGCAACTTCCATCGATTCTTGACTGCCGTTCTATCCTGCAACAGAGCCCGTCGCATCTGAAAACCTGACATGTTCTCGCGTTTTCATGCGCAAAAAAGCCCAACTGACCCAATAATGACTCAAACCCCTTTGCTTAAGCATGCGAAACAGGTTGGGCTAGTTATCGCTCCCCCCCCCAAACGCCAGTTGAAATCGTATCCTTTTAAATCCTGCAGGAGAATCTGCCTTAGGTTGCCGACAAATACAACCCCCCAATTATTTGCGCTGCCCTGCTTCCGACCCAATATCGATCTATCCAATATATCCCCAAATAAGTGGTGGCGATGTCCAATGGCCAAGCTCAAGTGAAGCCAACTCCATGAGAAGATCCATCTACCCTTTTTGCACTTCACTTTTGATCCGCTCCATCATCTTAGCATACATCCCCTCGAGCCGCCCATCTTTCGCCCCCTCTATCAGGTAGGCCCAAAGTAAGTCGCCTATCTCATCCATGATGCCGATGCTCAACTGCTTGGCCAGATTCATTAGTCTCACTGTACGCCATTCTCGATATTCCAAAGCCACTTTCATCGTACTCTGCTTCGTCATGATAACATGCCAAAGTTTCTCGATGGAGCCTTGTCTGTCTAGATCATGGGCTAGCATACGCTGCTGAAAGTAGCAGAGCTGACGTCTGATCTCTGCTATTCGTTGCTCATGTGGTGCGCTCCGATGCTCGAGGAACAGGGTCAGGATCGAGAGCAGGACGGCTAGTCGACACGATGACTTGAGGTGGGCTCTATTCCGGTAGAGGGCGTCATTCGGATACTTGGCCATTATCAGGCGGTAGAGCACATTTCGCATTCCAGAGAATGTTGTATCCGCAAAGACTCGGAACGGGACATTTGTGGATGTGGAGAGTTTGTGTATGTCCGCCAAGGTGTTGAACAGCTCGTCGAAGTTGGTGCAGACGTCTGCGACCGAAGGTGATGGCTTCGTGTTTACCCTAACGGTGCTGTTGATACATTGAGGTAGGGTGAAGTTCCCTGGTAGAGAGGTCGCACACCTGCAATGGCGTTCGTTTAGAAACGCAGCTTGAGTAACAGAATCTCTACGACATACCAAGCAATTTCCCAAAGAAGTTCTTCGGCCAGATTTTCCAGGCTACCACGGCGCTGGATCATCTGCTGCAAACCATCGATATGTACCTTACATCTTGCAAGGTCATCGAAATGGGCCTGGAACGCTGTCAGTCAGAGCGACGAACCGAGTACATCCCCACCGATCCTGGGATAGTCCACTGACCTCTAATTGCCAGAGTAGGGTTACAGCCATGATAGTTCCATCTGACGGGCCGCCAGGGTTCATCAAACGATTGTTCACAATTTGAATGGCTTTAACCTTGTATGCGATAGCCTCCAGCCCTGGTGGGCGATTGAATGCCGCATTTTGGCCAAATGCTAGGAGCGAGAAGAGGGCGTGTGACGAAGCTGTATCTTGCAATGCAAATGCGGAGATGCCGGCGACCGGCCACAGCTTGTGCTCGTGGACAGTGATTCCGTAGAGATCCGATATCATTTGATTGTGGACTTTGCCTCTTGGTGAGTCATCCAACCCCTATCACTACAACTAGAGGCATAGAACTTACGGAAATCCAATAGTCCATCGACATATTTGCCTTCTATTGGTACGACAAACGTCTCGAAAGGGTCGGTGTATTGGGCCTTCAACTTCACTTTTGAGCCACCGGAGCCAGATACAAGCCCCTCGATGTCTAAATTGCGACTAGCTGCAGCTGTTTGGTATCGTGGCGCCTTCATATGCGGAGTACAAGGGTCGCCCTTCCCTGGATCACCTCGGTCATCCGCCCCTAGGGCTTCACTGGCCAGCGGGCGAATCGCACGCCGAGTCCAGGGTAACCCGCCAACTGTGGATATTGAACCTATCAAGTCTTTTCGCCGTTCCCACTGCCGCATACGTGCAGATTCTCTCTGCGCATGGGAGTGGTCTGACCGACCATACCTGCCAGTACTCCCACCGACGAAGCGGTAACTGGGCTTGTATGTCGAAACTTGGGCTTGCACCATCCCGGACCTCGTTGACTAGGATATTCTAATGTGCTGCCTGATGAGCTCTAAGGATACAAAGCAAGATCAGAAGATTAGTCTTGCTACACAACATTTCAAATTTTGCACGTCAAGCCAAGGTATAAGAAAGGTTTGGTCAGTAACTCCAGTTCCCAGGCTACAATCCAGCACCAAGCCCTGCAAAGCGACCTTTGTAAGCGCCAGGTTGTGGGCAGCATCGGATTTGCCGTTTCCTGATAAAAGAGCCCAATAGCAGAGGTGGCGGGGAGATGAATATGACATGGAACGCATCCTTTGGTCGCTCGACAAAACAGCAATGACTGCTAGTGCGATCTCTTACATGTCCAAAGCGATGATAGAAATGGCTGGGTCTGATCACGGGATTGAAGGTGAGGCAAACTTCCAATCACAACTCCAATACCGCTGGCCTTAAGCGGTATAGACCGTTCACCAAACAGGGATATCGCCAAGGCTGGTGGGTCTCGCTTAGCTGTTAGCCCTTTCGCTCGACGCAGAAGGAACCTGACACCAAATGCAGGTGAGGGGCAAGTCTGTCATCATGCGTTCGCCAGATCCGGTCTGTGGTCCCCCCCTCATCATGGCTAGTCTTGCAAACACCCCAGTTCCCGCTGACTCTACCGATTTCATGTTACATCCTGGGCTCACTCTATGCTTTTCTCATAAGATCGCCATCCAGTCAAAATAAGTCAGTCAATTCTAGACCATGCAATGGAAGAGTCGTCGCCAGGTTCAGCGACCACCACAGACTCCTCGGATTCACCTTCAAACCCAGCAACATCACAAAGTAGCGTTCCTTTAAGGAGCCGATTGTCTCCTACAGAAGCTCGGGAGCCATTGAATTCACGGAAGTCAAATACTCGGTACTCTGGATTCAATCCAGATCTCCTTGGTACACCATCAACACCGCCCGGCACAGATCGCTTCATCTTTGTGAATGCTCACGAATCCTTGATCCCTGGTCAAAGACAGCGAGTTGATCAAAAGGCGATCAATGCCCATGTTCAAACCACAGCCTACCTACAACGACGCTCAGCCGCTATTGAGAGACTGCAACGCAATGTCAAAGCAAATGTTAGCCGCCCACGGCCCGCCCGGGCTCCACAATCTGAAGCGGGTGGATCTTATTCCCAAAACTCGACATTGGCTGCGGCTACTTCGATTAGGGGAGTCATGTCTCTACGGGGCGGGACTAGCGTTCGTCGTCGGCAAGGCAGCATCGAACATCGCATTATCGGCAACGGTAACGTCGTGACACCGAGGGCGGACGAAGACATTGACTCTGAAGATGAAGATGAAGATGAAGCAGGCGCCGAGCTACAAGCCATGCGAAAGGTCCTACAGTCTATTTCACAACGGATGTCCTCCTTGGAAAAATCCCGTATGCTGCAGGGAAGCCCACAATCATATCTCGACTCAGGAGATGTTGATCCATTTGCTACTGCTTCTGTCCCGATTACCAAAGGGATGAGCAAGGTGCTCTCGCATTGTATGTCGACTTGCCTCATCCGAACAGAATATTGTCACTCAATACAAGAGGCGAATTTGGGCCGTCTTGTTCAAGTCATCTTTTAGCTGCTGACTTCTGCAAAAGACTTAGAGGTCATCATACCCGGAGTCTTCCCCATCCGCAGCCAAGCCATTGCCCAGAACGAGTGGGTCATAAAGCTGGCCTTCGCCCAGCCCCTGATGCTCTTTTCCATTCTAGCTATCGCGGCTGCAGGGCTTCAGGCGCGAATGGGCCAGCTCGGAAACGGCTCGGTTGAAACAACATACACGGAGGGTGACCTTGCATCCCGTACAGCGCCGGAATTTGTTGGATACAAGCTCAGAGCGATCAAGCTTGCTAACCAGAAGATGGCGAATACGGAAGAGGTCGTCAACGCCTCGACTATATACTCTTTAATGTGTCTTTTGTCTATAGAGGTATAGTAGATACCGGCTTAGGTGCCCAGGGTGCCCCCTGCTCACTAATCTGCACAACACAGGTCATTACCGGAAACGAGAAGGAAATCTCAGCACACGTCAATGGAATGCAAAGAGTCATTGCCGTTAGAGGCGGCTACCAGGGATTGCCTCCTCATGTCACCGAGAATGTATTATTGTGAGTGAGCCTTAAGGTAAGACTCTGGACAAGTGTTGACTAATTCCTGCTCAAAGAGTAACCTACATGTGCGCGGCTATGACAGGGTCTTTGCCGCCGGCCCCGCCCACATCTAGCCTACAAGTCCCTGCCTCAACGTTCGACTTAATCGTGTCTGACACACCTCTATTTCTGAGGGATATAGGCACCGCCCTCCTCGTGCCATCAGTGGCAGCACTCTTCGACTGGCAACTGAATCAAGCTTTCCATGATCTCAGAGAAGTGGTGCTGTACCGAGAATATTATCATTACAAGGAATATGCACCACCTGCTGCCGAGCTCGACCACTTCAACGTCAAAAGCTATTATCTCCGTTATCTCGCCCTCACAATCCCGTTCCAGAACCGAACACCTGTGAGCGACAAGCAGGAAGCCTGTCGAATCGCGCTTCTCATCTTCTGGAATGCGAACTACCTGGCCATGCAGCCTAAGTTTGCGCTGTTCCGCCGGTTGACGATACAGCTCAAAGCCGCCCTGGAGGCATCCGATTTGCAACGTTTTTGGGATCCACACTTCGAACTCTTGATGTGGGTGCTATTCCTAGGCGCTCACATATCAGCTGGTCAGCGAGAGCGCCCATGGTTCGCCATGAATCTAGCGAGGGGGGCAAGGTCGTTGAAATTGGATAACTGGGCAGACGTTAGGACAATGCTGCTGCGATACTTCTACATCGATCATATATACCAGAGAAGCTTCGAGGAGGCATGGCAAGAGGCACGAATGTTGATGGAAATGCTGGGGGGCTAGTTCAGGGAACAGAACAGACGCTGGAAGAGCCAACACACATGAAATAATTTGTGTCCCACCGCTCTGTATACCAAGAACTGAGTTGGCCATTCTAGTAACAAATCCCATGCTTCATTGACCGCTTCTGCCGAGTTCGCAATCAATTTTCTACACGTGGAAGTCTGCAGTTCCACCTTTGACTGTACCGACAGGCAATACGAGTGTTGAAAAATGCTCTTATCACTAATTGGCACGTACCATCAACGGAGCTGCAGCCTTTTCGATCGGCTGTCAACGTCCACGACTGGGTATGGTTTAGCGGGATCCCGAACAAGAACATGTCTAATTCGTAGTGGTTAATCGTGCTACTATTGCCACCACCCTTTAGCTACAATTTCATCCGCTGAACAGCTGATAATTAACCTTGAGAGGCACCTCTTGTTCACTGCTTTTGTCCTCTGCTTTGCCTTTGGGCGAGCGCTTGAATTCGATTTTGCACAGCTATCTCCTGCCGTCGAAAGACCTTTCTTCGGGCGAGAGCTCGCTTGTTGAGGATGAATGCCTTGCGCTGCCTTAGCGTGGGCGGAACAGGAGGTTGGAACATAGTGAGCAAATTTGGATCGGATGGTCGGTCGCCGGCAAAGCTATCTGGAAGGACCCTGGAGCGAGGCAGAGCCAGCCTTAACTTCTTAGGATATCGTCTTTTACCGATTCGGAGGCGTGCAGACGCCAAAGCCGGATAGCTACCCCTTCCATCACGTCGAGCCTCCCACACTCTTTCCAGGCGCTCTCTTACGTCGTCCAGGAGCACTGGTTGCCTTTGGGAGATAGCCATCGCCTTGTGAACAGGGTTCCTCCTAAACCCGGTATCGTCAGTCTTGAAGTTGGTCGACTCAATATGAGGCTCTCCGAAATAGATATCGCTGATCAGGCGTTCCGCCTTAGCATCCGCGCGCATCTGCTCGACCATCACCGACCTTTCCTGCTTCTCCCTCTGCAACCGATTATGAAACGCCAGATCGGATTCAGTTCGGCCCGTCCTTTCCATCACAGCAGGCTCACGCAAAATCTCACCAGCATTTGTATCGGAACCCGAGCTTGCAGTATCCTTGACGTTAATGGCAGCATCCGGTAACCGATCCTGATAAGCATGATCGATAGATATGTGGTCCAAAGGCGACTTACTCCCACGAAGACCAGCTCGGTCCGGCTTAGGCGGTCTTCTTGGTCTTTTGACAAAGTCCCCTCTAACTTCACGCCCACGAAGTAAGACACCCTGTACCCTGTCTTGGAGGTAAGGAAGGCGTGTAACGGCGTCCACAGTCCCAGGAGCATGAGTCCGGAGTAGCTGAAGATTCATAGCATCCCCTCTCACGCTTCGCCGCTGGAACCTTATTAACGCGGTAGCAAGAAAGACCATTGTGTAGTAGGTTGGAACGAGATGTCCTGGTCTGAAGCTTTCTATAAGCTTCCGCGGTACTGGTTCCTGTTCTGGTTCCTGTTCTGGCTCTAATTCCGAATCCATTTCTCTAGCTTGCTCCTTTCGCTCAAGAGCAGGTCGCGGTGCCCATTTTCCTCGACGCAGGAGTGACCACGAAGGCATGTTCGGAAGGAGCTTCTCTTCAAAAACTCTAAAGGCTAGCAGCTGATGCTGTGGATTGGTAGATTGAGTCAGAACTTGAACATAAGTGTTATAGTTCTTGCTATTCAAACTGAATCCAGCCTTTTCCAGCTTTTCGACCAGATCAGGCACCACAGCCGCGAGATTCTGGGCACCAAGAGCTTGGATATAGCGGGTGATTGGAGCCGCGAGCAGGAACCGTTGAGATGGCAGAACCTTGGTGCCGTCATCTTCGGAACGTGGTGAGGAGCTTTTAGCGAAGCCCGAGAGATTGTCAGCATTAGGGAGAGCAATATCAACCGCGGAAGATGGCTGAGGCGGAGAAACAGACACAAATGAGCTTTTCCCAATTGAATCCAGATCACGTAGAAGTGGCTGCCCATGGGAAATAGCTCGTGCAACGATGAGATTCCAGCAATTGTCGACCCTCGCAAATTCTTTCTTCTTTATGCAACCGATCATGTGGGCCGTGAGCAACTGTATCGAGCCTTTCGTCTTTTCTGCGTCACCGAGAAAAGATGTGTCTATTAGAGACTGGCATCTTGCTAGCAATTTCTCAGCCTTAGAGAACGCCCCAGAAGAGTTGAGCGAATTGATCAAAAATTCCATATAGATAGACGGCAAGGCTTCTATAGGAGACCTTCTCTGAAATCCTGGCTGTGGATCCTTCGTTGCGAGATCTGCTTGGCTGGTCTCAAGTAAGATTTCTGCCAAAAAATCCAGAGCTTGAGGAAGGTGAAGCATTTTGGAAGCTGGCGCGATTCGCATCTGTCGAGCGCGCCAGGCGCTCACGTCGCGTTTGGCTTGCGAATGCAGAACGGCCAGTCTCGCGCTCACGCTCGGCCTAGGGAAGCGCTCAAGGATTTCGTTGTAGATGACACTAACCATGTCCCGATTACCTTCCAGCGCAAACCCATGTAGAACGATTGAGTAATGGAACAACGTGGCAGTCAAATGCTCGTTAAAATGTAGCGATCTCAAAATCTGAGCAGCATCCTGGGTCTTGCCAATGACCACCAGCGCGGTCATGAGTGCGGCATAAGTCATGCCATCCGGTTTGACGGACATCTCTCTCATTCTCTCTTGCACCCTCAGCACTGCCTCTGAATCTGCTTGAAATGCGTAATATCGGAGAAGTGTGTTCCACATTCTGGTTTGTGATCCTTCCAAGTTCATAGTGGTTGCAGCTTCCACGAGATTTTGGGCGCTCTCTGGTTCATCGTTAAGGCAGTAAGAGTGGACAAGAGTATCCACCATGGCAGTGGTGCCAGGAACATTCTCTTTTCGCGCTAGATCAACGAGCTTGTGTACCGCTTCCGTGTCGCCATTGTTTGCGCAGAGGCCCATCAAAGTGCCGAACGAATACGCATCGAGTTTGACACCAAATCGTTGCATATCCCGGAAGGTCTTGAAGGCACCTGTCGAATCTTTCGCTCGTGTATGTGATGCCAGCAAAATATTCCAGCAGAAGGTATCAGGCTCTATGTTGAAGTCGCTTTTCAAACGATCAAATTGTGCTTGAGTGCGTGCTACATCTCCAAGGCGAGCATGTACATATAGTAGCGGTGTGATGTAGCCGAGGTCTTGTGGCGGTCCATAAAAGTCTGAAAACCGCTGGAAGATTTCATAGACGCTCTCCACGTCCCCAAGGCGAGCACATGCAACCATCACCTTTTGATAGGCTTTCCGATCAGGACGTCCATGCATTGAAGCAAACTCATCCAGCAAAAATCGCATGGAATGAGAAGGTTGGCCAGCGTCCGTGAAAATTGATATGAGAGACCCATAAATCCACTGAGGGATTTTAGTTTCAGGAAAGCGGAAACGCAGATTTCGGTACGCCAACGCTGCAAGCTGGCTCCTGTTCCTCGTTTCTAGCGTCTTGTGCAATGTCCGTATCGCTTGGTAATAATGGTTTGGAACTAGTAGCTCGATTTTGGCGCATTGCTGGAGTAAAGATAGGAAACCACTCCCGGTAATAACAGCCATAACACGGGGGCTCTGAACAACTCGATAAAGCAAATGGCTTGCTAATCGCTTCATTTTAGGGTCCTTAAGAGGAGATGAAAGGCTGGCGCTCTCAATACGACGCATCAACAACAGGATCTTCTCGGGTAGCTGAAGTATTTCGTCGACTTCAGCCCAAACTTGGCTCCAGGCCTCGTCACTTTTTTCACTCTGACGAAATGATTTCTGGGTCCGCTGGTTGTCTCTGTCGGGTGAATCTGAGTGGGCTCTTCTCTGTATAATACGAAGATCTTCAAGTGCCTTTGCCAGTGTATTCCAGAGATTGTTGCGGGCAAGATATGCAAAAAAGATTCTTGAGGACTCGCCACCAAGAGATCTCGAAAGTGCTTCACAATTGATCTCAAGGGCGAGGCGTTGGCTCCTTCGCGATATGGCGACCCTCATAGCATTTGCATATGTTCGCTCGGTTTTTCGATCCGAAGAGAGCATTTTGTAAGCACGAACTGCACGTTCATGATCGATTCTTCGTTTCGACTTGGACAAGTATTGTAGTATTCGCCGGGCATATGTCTCCTGTGTTTGAAGAGAGATAAACAGCCTCCAAGCTTCATCAAACGCGTCTGGACGTTCTTGAATGAGGAGTAGCAACTCGTCCGGGTCGGCATAGACAGGGCTCGGTGCAGGGGACTGAAACGTCTGATTTTGCGATGACTTCGTAGAAGATATTGAGGTAGATTGGACAAGGGCTCCAGATTTTTCATTCGGTGTACCGAGCTCCTGCTGGTCAACCATTTCCACCAGCGGGACTTGGTCCTGAGATCCTCGACACGATCGGGAGTATAATCTATCCTGCCTCGAACCGTCAAATCTTGTTTGCATCTCCACAGCAAACCTTGCCGGTTGCAGAAGATTTCTTTGCAAGTTTATGCTTAGATATTGCCCAGCGCCGTCCAAGCTAGATATCCCCCAATTGCCGGCGCTTCTAAGAACGTCTCTCTCGACCTGTAGTCGAGCTTGTGACGAGCGTCGGATATTATGGAGGTATTCTGGCCACCATGCCGGCCCGGCGAGGTCACCTCCATCATGCCTCCAAAAGGACTGGAGCAGGACTCGCTTGCTGCGCGTAGGAACTTCGAATCGCCTGAGGAGATGGAGGGCAGCTGGTTCGACGCATGTTGTAGCCCGCTCTAGCATACCACGACGTAGAGTTCACACCGCGTCGGCTGTGAGGTGTATGGAGCAACTTTCTTTATGGCGGTACACTGGCGAAGATAGCATGAAGCTAAAAGAGTCTCAAACGAGTGTAGAGACTTTGTCGGAGACTTGTGCCGGGCTCAGCCCTATGGAGGGCTGGTCACAGTCGCAAGGAAGATTGGGGGTACGAAGATTTGCGCCCCGTAATCACAGCTATACTGAACAGCATCAAGGGTCGTAGTAAGGTGAGGTGAAGCTCGAGGATTTGTGAAAAAGTTCTCCAATGGCAAAAAGGTCAATGACTTTTTAGCGGGCCAAAGGACGGGAGCAGGCTCAAGCTTGGGGACGTGCACGAAACTGCCCCACAAATCGATCAATTCGACCAACTTCTCAAATCAACGAGTGGTGGGAGATAGCAACCACCTCAAGATGAATATCACGGAGAGTCTCGCTTTACAAAGAGACAGGTCCCTGTTGACGGGAGACTATAAAACGTATCATGCGCAGACGTCACGCAGAATTCACACTCTTCGAAAGCGACTCGGCGTGGCTACTCCCCGCGGTCGCAAATTCACGCCGAAAGCTGTCACAGCAGAGGACGTCGGGAAGAATGTCGAGTCAGTCGACCATAAGCCTACACGATCCAGCTGCTGACCGCGTGTAGATATGTCCAGCTACTTCTGGCCAGCTCCGAGAGAGCCTGGACCAGTGCCATGGCCATGAAATCCGCACAGTCTGCAGAGTCAACTCAAAAGCCTATGGCGGGGTCGACCAGACGACAGATAGCTTCACGACTCAACAAGGCGATAACTTACGCAGAGAATCTTGTGAAGGTGCTGAAAGATCAAGCAACGACGCACTCCAACGCTACCGATATCCTCGAAGCCCAGGCCTACTTGTCCCTACTGAAGGGAGCTCTACACTTTGAGAAACAGCGCTGGCAAGCTTGTCTTCAAGAATATTCAATGGCAAGGCTTATTTACGTAACGCTTGGCGCCTCCAGCAAGACAGAAGTGTTTAAAGACCTCTTGTCGAGCACCATCGACCCAAGTATTCGCTATGCGGCATATCAGCTGAAGGTCCCTCGCACGAAGCCAGTGACACATCTCGCAGTTGAAAACTTTCCCTCGCACGAAAGTAGCGCTCGTAAGGAGATTGAGGGCTTGAACCCCAAAGCCTTCAACCTGGACAAGGAGTCGAAGACAACAAGTGGGGTTGGGGCCTCAGACATCCCTTCAACGCTATCATGGAGGGGCCGAACTGTCAAAATAGAAGATGCAGTAATCTCGCAGGCACTGGGGTTGGCGATGATGGGAGAAACGGATCTCACGTTAAAAGCTAAGAGTTATGAAGCGGGCACCACAAGCGTCGAGGAGTTCGCAGCGGCTTATGATGATATCATCAATGCGCGCCAGGAAGCTGTTGACGCTACAAAGGACGCCATTTCCGAAATGCTCACAGAAGGTGTTGACCCGAGCGATGACAGAATACAGTCTTTGCAGATTACGAGGACGGCAGCCAACTACGCTGTGATCGAATGGAGAATTGGACGGAATCGAATCCTGTGCGGTCCTTCGGATGGCATGCTCTTTGAGCCCGTACAATCGAAACCAAAGCGAAAGACAGATAAAGATAGCAAGCCAAGACAAGCGAAGGATGAGACCATTGGTCGCAAGTTGGCCAGATTACGAGAACGAGTAGCTTTATACGATGCCATTCTCCAAAGCATCGATTCTGTGAAAGAGCTTCCTGGAGTGACCAGAGAGACCCAATTTGTGGAAGAGCTTGCTGGAAAGCGGAGCTATTTTCAAGCATTGAGGTAAAGTTCATGGTTTTCTGGTCAATCAAGAAGTTACTTACTCCTCCCAGGTGCTTAGCTGTTGGTCGTTCGCATGCGGCTACGGGTAGCCTCACAGAAGCTCTGGCCCTCTTTGCACGCTCCCTAGATCTATCGAAAGCCGCCAAAGCATCGAACGAGAGCTCCCGAGGGTTTCCGAAATTCGAGGTTACCTCAATTCAGCTCAACAGTCTATCCCAGTACACCCAGGGATTGGTGTCGCAATATCGCGGCTTGGTCGAACTAGAAAACATCTCTGCAGCTCAAAAGGCAGACAAGAGTCGCTGGAAGGCCCCGATTATTGAAAGGCTGGACGAATACGACGATGATCTGGACCTGACGAACCTCGTGACTTATCCGCCAAAGTTGCAGCCAATCCCAGTCAAGCCATTGTTCTTCGATCTAGCCTGGAACTACATTGAGTACCCAGGGCGTACCCTTGAAGCTGTCAACAGTGATGCCATGGATGGTGTGGCGCCGAAGAAAGCCGCCGAGGAGAAGAAGGAGACCAAGAAAGGTTGGTTTGGATTTGGACGTTAACTATAGACCAACGGCTATCCGCATTGCGGCCAAGCTATGAAATTGGCCGAGTTGATGCTCTGTCCCAGATATATTGCAACCTTGCTCGGATCCGTCATTGAACACAACATACTGTCCCTAGGCTTCAGCACCTTTGGCGTTGCTGGGTGGTCGGGCCGTCGTGGGTCGGTGATATCGAACAATCCTAGATCACATGGATAGACGAGAGGCACGACATCAGATCGAGACGACACTAAAGAGAGTTCGACGACCAGTCACACGACTTTCAGAAACTTCAAGAGGTGGAATGCTTCTTGGCTTTAGCTATCAAGAACAACACCTGACCTGTTTCGTGTGCTCATCAGTTCATGTTTGTGATCATGTCGTAGCCCGTTAGACATTAGAGGATGCTCTAAGCCGTCTCATACTTGTGCCCAAGCTGTCCCTATCCAGCACAATCGCTGAAGCCCGTTCGTGGCCTTGAACAATCTATCCTCCTCTACCCCTCTTCCGACACTGCTCCTCAGCCATCGCCAGCCCCACGCTCATACCGAGGTTTTTTTCAATATCTCGCGTATATCGTCTCAATGTCGCCACCACTCCTTCGCCTCCCCAACTGCTGCATTCGCAACATCTGCACCAAGCGTAGCCCCGAAACCCCACATGATCGCGCTTGCCACTTGCCCGCCATACATGCGTGCGTAGTGGTGGCATTCGTGGTTCTTATGCTGCTGGGAGAAGAGCCCACGGTCTTTGTCGTCTTGCGTCATTACCGGTTGAGGGGCGGGTTGGGAGCCGGCGGGGTTAGGGGCGGACATTACTGTGGTTGTAGGGCGAGACGAGGGCTAATTGGGACAGTAGGTGTATCAATGAGGCAGGGACGCAAGCAGAAGACTTTGAAGTGCGCTTTTGAGTGAGTATGCGATTTGTGAGCTGCAAACTGCAGGTCAGCTTCAGCACGCACTATTATCAACCGTTCAGGTTTTGGTACAATTACCGCCGTGTTCGTATAGCCATTTTCCAATATCACGGGCGTTGTGAGCCCCGCGGCGAAATTGATTTTAAGCTTTTAGATCTCGCGTATCTTAACTAATTCCATGAACTGGCGGTACTGGAACAAGAATGCAATGAAATAATTCCGGTCAAGTTTGAAGGATGGTCACATAATCCAGACAAGTTTATGAGGAGTTCCATCATATGGTCTCATTTCCCCAGGACCATCGCAATAAAATCATAATAGGAACATCATCTACGCCGCGGAAGACATCACATGCCTTTCCACTCTCCAGTAGTCACTCCATGACACATTCACAACCACTCTGACTCTCAACTCCCCGGCCTCCCGTCCCCAACTTCGCCTGTAACAAGAAGAGAGCTCTCTACTGTACGTCCTCGCCACTCGAAATGGCACACCGATCCGTCCCGCCGGACAATTCGCCATGGAGGTACGCATTAACTCATGCCACCGTGCAATGCCACTCCAGATGATTGAAAACACATCGACCGTATCCTTTTGGCTGCTGAGCCGATCCTCGCAGAGCTAACTTAGCCGGCTGATCGAGTGGTTGGCGGCAACTAATGAATGTGAAGGGCGGGAAGAGGAATCGCACTTCAGGAGAATGAAGGACAGTAAGTCTAACATTGAGAGTCGAGAAGGGAAGTAGAAAGGAGAGGGAGTGACAAAGGATGACAGGAGATTAAACGGTGGAGTACTTCATCCCACGAGTTTGTGCTCCAATTGATGCAGAAAGTAACTCTGAGTCGGTTCTGACTGGAGGGTTATATCATCAGCTCGTCGTGGAAGGGCCAAGCCGTGTGGACACTTCCAGTTACGATTCTGGCACAGCACACAGTCTGACCTTACCTTTCACAGTATCAAATTCTTGCTCTGGGAAACCACTGGGCGAGCTATCTATGATGAAGATCAAATTTCTGCCTTACCAATCCCTCACCCAACTGCCACAATCTTGCCGCCAGCTTTTTGTCCATGGCGTGGTCCGCTGGAGTAGCAATCTGGCAGTCGTCCAGGAATGCTCCTGTCGTGCCTAGAAGCTGTCAGCGTAGGACATAGCGTTCCGGAGCAAGGAACGTACTAGTCAGACCCGGATCAAACGCAGCAATCAGAAAAGGACCAGGAGCAGCACTAAACGAACATATGCCCTTTTCCCGCAAGCTCTCGGCTAGCTGGACAGTGAATAGCATGTTTGCTGTGTTGGATTGTGCATAAGCAAGCAGAGGGAGATATCCAGATTGTGGATTGACATCAGCCATGCCCATTTGGGCCGCAATTGTAACATCTAGCTATTCTTCTGGCGGAACTGACCTACCTTCATAGTTGTAGTCACTGAATCTTACGGGAGCAAGAACGTGTCCAGCGCTGGTGATATTGACAATGCAAGTTTCGCCACGTGGTCCATGTGCGGCGGACGATACCATCTTCCCCATGAGGAGATTGGTGAAGAGAAAATGCCCAAGGTAGTTGGTTGCGAACTGCATCTCCACGCCGTCTTCTGACAGCGTCCTGTCGGATAAGCCCATGACACCAGCATTGTTGACCAAGATGTCGATTCTTTCAGTCATTCCATCCAACTGCATTGCCGCTTGACGGATAGACTGTAGCGAAGACAGGTCCAACTCAACAACCTTCACATTAACAGAAGGACATGCGACTTTCAGCTGCTTGGACATAGTCTGGGCTTTAGTGGGCGAGCGTGCAGTGAGGATCAGTAGCGATGGCGTGCGCCAAAGCCTCACCAAGGCCATTCGGGCTAATGCCGGTGATGGGTACTACACATATCAGTTACTTGGGCATACGTCCGACCAAGTTCTCGCTAGTAGCTTATCGATCTTGCCGCGAATCTGAGGAGCGAAAGCGTCGACGACTTGCTCGGAAGTGGTTTCCTTGTCAAATTCTGGATACGAAGTTATTTCTTGAAGATGAGATCGCTCCTATCACTTGGCCCAGTGTGAAGCTGAAGTCCTCGGCCTGCTGGTCATTAAGGTCGCTATAAATGCAGGACCGAGCCATTTCTGCCAACAGCAAAGAGATCTAGTTAGCCTCCGTGTCCCTTTTCTGCTTCTACAGTAGAGCATGCGAAGGCGAGACGACGATGCAGTCCTTCGGAAATAAAGGACCAAAGCGCGAAGTAATAGCATGCTCGGCGCCAGTCGGATTTATGACCTACCATTTTGAGAAGACATAAATCCTCCAGAAAGGATTTCCGACAGCCTAGCAAATCATACTGTTCGCTCTCGAAGAAATGATTCATATGGAAATGGGATGAAGTTCGTCTGATTATTTTCTAGATCTCTAGCTACTTCATCTTGTTTCTCCGTTCTAATCAATCTTTGATTAATGCCGTGAGATTGTATCCTCTCACTCTATCTCCCGAGACATAACACCATGAACACATACCCAATGCGGCTGTCGCATCGACACGCCCAATCTGATTGGATGACGATGTGATTCCCCAAAAGTCAAACGCCGTCGCAATGCTATGCAAACACATCGTGAAATGTCATGTGTCGTTGTATCCAGAAAAGACCCGCCCTTCCTTCATCAATGCTAGAAGTCGATTAGGCAGCCTGCTGTAATGCAACTGCCGACCGGCTGGTTCGCCCATAATTGGATGTAGCTGTGTTGAAGAATCTCGCCATCACCGATCCGACACCGCCAGGTGTTGCGCAGGCCGTCTTGGCCTTTTTACTCGGTTGGTGCGAGTCTCCTTGGAAGCTGATCTGGTGACCCTTCATGGTTGGCCGTACACCCGCCATCGCCTTGCCATATGAGGGCGCATTCGTCGTACCAGGGCTATGCAAGCCATCGATAACGAAGATATGGTCATCAATGTTGGATGAATTGCTGACAGGTGTGACGGCAACCCTAATACTAGGAGCTAGCGACGAAGACCGTGATGAGCTGCTTGGCGCAAGGGAAGACGAGCGTGACGAGGAATTTTTGTGGCAGTAGGTGTTGGCCGTACCAGAGCGAGATAATGGTGGAAGGTCTCGAAGTGACGGTGGAGAGTTGGAACGATTGGTGGCTGTCCGGAATGGCGATGGGCGTCGTTTGTGGCTTGGTGCTGGCAAGGAGAGAGTGCTGGCGTTGGCGTGGCGGTAGCGACCTCCCACAGCGTCGTCGTCCACAAAAGAATGAGGGGAGTCGTAAACACCCATGGCAGGTGGCCGCGACCTTGATTGGCGAGGGAGGGAGCCTTCGCGAGCCGGTCTTTGCAAAGATTTGCTGAGGGGCGCGTCGAAAGTGTTGAAGGTGCTGGGCTCGGAGTACCATTGTCTCTGGCTATTCAGCTCCTCCTCTTCATACCGCAGCTCCTGTTGCATCCGGATTGGAGCGAGGAATGGCTCCAAATGTTCAAAGAGGTCTTCTTCCGTCACGCGAACGTCCCAGTCAAGAAGGAACAATAACTGCCGCTCCATCAGGTTGACCTCGGCTAGGGCAAACCCGAACCCCTCGTATGTCTTTACGCTAGTATATCTCGCCCAGTGCTTGTTCTTTGGGCTCGAGTCATTCAAATTCTTCGCAGCGAGGATAAGGGAGGCGAGGAAGATGCGGTGGACGGTGCATCGCATTCCCTTCGCCACTGGCGGCAGACGAGATCGAAGTCGAGCCAAGTACACGAGCGATGTCATCAGGGTAGGGACTTGGACTAGGGATCTGTCGACAAGTGATTGGATGAAGGCTTCGAGAGAAGGTAAGGGCGGTTGATTGACGTCGGGTTCGGAGTGCGATCGAGGAGGAGTCGAGGGTGGTGTGAGAGGCATTCCATCGATATTCGGGTTGGGGACTGGTTCTTCGCATCGAATGACCAACGATGCTTGTCTGGCAAGATACCTGATCATATGCTTATCGACTCGCTGCATCACGAATTCGTCGAGCGCTGCCCTGTTTTGGGCTTTGAAATAGTGGCGATCCATGGCTAAGCTGAGATGTTGTAGACTTGAACTTTTTCCTCACTTCAAACAATATTCCTAACGTCGTTGACCTGGTGTTCTACCCAGTAGTTTTCCAAGTCGAGTCCGATATTGTAATCCCAGACAATATCCACTCGATGCGCAAAGTGATATCTTTTTTGGTGTAGATGCAACCTCCCGACCAGCAGGAATAACGATTATATTCGACCGGCGTCCCACCGAGGCAGAAACAAAGGAGGCCGAGCTCCTGTCCTGCACTGAGCGATGATGTGCTGCAAAGTTCCCCTGATGGCTGCACAAAGAGTACGCCCCGCGTGGATGCCCGGGATGTTCTGATGCAGCTAAGAGCGATAAGCTGCAGGCGTTCCTGATCTAAGGGCGGCTTAGGAGGGGCAGGGTAGAGAGAAGCAACCTTATAAGGTGGGAGGGAGGAGGAAAGGGAGAGATGAACAAGGCTGATCTTCAACACAGAAGAAGATGAGAGATCGAGAAAGAAGGCTGAGGCAGCGATGAACAGCCTCTTTGTATGAGTTGGCGATGTTTCGTGGTCGAGGTTGTGGTCGGGCCTCGTGGATTGGGCGCCCGGCCTGAATAGACGTGTCCACATGCGCCGTTCGAGGGCAAAAACCCCTACATATGAGGGTCATCTAGTGGCTGTTTCGGAGGCTGCGGCCTGGCAGCCAGTGTCAGGTCGACTGGCGAGATGCAGATAGGCGCATCGCTGAACTGGGCTGGCGCGTGTCGGGGGGTTGGGGTTTCAAGGCCTTTGGTTGGCTCCAGGCTTGTGGATTGTGGGTGGAGCCAGAGAGATGGCGCCCAGTGGCGACTGGCCGTCAGTAGCCTCCGAGGTCCCACACACAACTAACAGCCTTTACCCCTTCCCCTTGAACCGATTCCTCTGACGCTCTTTGCCCAACCGCGCGACAGGGCAGCCTGCAAATCTAGAAGCACTGCTGCGATTCGCTGTCTCAGCTTTCACTCATACGCTGGTTCTTAGGGATTAAAGCTTCTCCAAACCTGGGGTGTCCTCGTTTCAAGTCTCACGAATTTCTCCTGAAATGCCCTGCAAGCATGACTGCACAGTGTCATCCCCAATTGCGGGAGCACACAGAGCTTGTGAAGAATCATCCAGTCGCTCCAGACACATGTCAACCCTTTGCGGCGTGATTGATGGGAATGATGCTACCTCTACCTTGTTCGAAGTCACAGATGGTGTGAAACTATCCCCAAGTCACGTTTACACAAAGGAGGGATAATCCCCAAATTACAGGCAAATGCAAGGTCTCAGCATGACTTAATTGTTGGTTGGTACCCGATCATGCGAGGAGGTTCGCCCCCTTGTCGCCATCCACAAGACCCAAATCATGTGCCACGTAATCTATCCAGTAAGCAACGGACTTCATCGTCAAACAGATTGTCACAGCCTTCATAATTCTATGGATGATCCCTCCAGCTGATTCATAGACATGACAACACCGGAGATGCCATCGCTGAACAAAAGAAGTCCCTGTGGCACCGCTCGTATCATCCATCAACGAGCGGCAGAGCGGCAAAGTTGAAAGGAGGCGCGTGTTGGTGACTGCGAAGCTGCCTACTCCTTTACCGCTTCTTCGGAATGAGCTTGCCCGTCAAGATTAATCCAGGACAAGCTGTTCTGTAGTCAAAATGAGCAGCCAGCATCCAGTTATTGGGCCTCACAAAGATCGGGTGTCATGAAAGCTGCCCAAATTGACAGCTGTTTGCGATCTTGTGGACCAAGGCCAGCTGGAGATCGGGCACTCAGACAGCCAATCATTAGGATCACAGCCACCTTTCCGGCCTCAGCCACATTCCAACAGCTTGGCCGCTCTCTTTTGACGTAACTAGTTTTCCATAAGCGGCAATCTTCCAGCTGCCAAGGAAAATTACCTGAATGGAAATTCCTTCACAATGTGGCAAAGACACTGTAGCAAGCTTACATAGTTGACAAGAATCGTAATTTCTCAGCTTTGTTTACTACGCTCTTTCGCATTTTCTAAATTCGTGCAGCGCTACGCGAGTCCTCACTGAAATTTATGTTGATCCTAATCTCCTGCAGCGAGCCGCTGTGTGGTTTTTGAAGGCAACCAACGCACAGCATCCTGCACTTGGCGTTACAAAGCATCCCGAGCAAAGCGCCTAGTAGCCGCCCATCTCTACGGCACCAACATGCACACCAAGTATAGGTCCCCTCAATGCTTTTTGACACTGATTGGACTGCGTCTCGCGTTTGTTTCATCGTGGTGGCAATTGATGATGCGCGGATACGTATATTGCGCGGATAAGCTGTCGCTAATTCTACGCAGATGCCTCTTACGGTCTTCCAACACAAAACAGAGAGGTGAAGGGCCACACATCTTTTTCCTGCATCCTTTGTAGTACTTGCAATGGGATTTAAGTTGGTAAAAAGCTATAAAGTCACGGCACTGGAGAGTATTGGAGCTTGTCATTGATCTCTAAAGTACGCAGCTGTCGCCTTCGCTTTCTACGATCCATTTGGAGTACCTCCGGCAATCTAGGTCATATCTTGTTCTATAGTCTGCTCGACTGCTCATACTCTTTGCTGAACGGATAGTCCGTATAGCCCTCCGTTGATTTGGCCTTGTAGAATGTATCCCGATTGTATTTCGCCAACTCCAACTCGTTTTTGAGCCTGAATGGCAAATCGGGGTTTGAGATATAGTAGCGCCCGAATACGATGGCAACATCTTTGTCCTGATACTTCTCGTTGGCAGCCCTTTTCGCCGAGTCGGGTGTGAACCCTCCAGCTATCAGAATGGGACTCGTCTTGCCCCAGATATCGAGTGCAAAGTCGATTTTCTCCGTGCTTTCGATATCGGCATTGCCGGATATCCTGGACTCGACTACATGGATGTACGCAAGGTTGAGTTGCTTCATCCCTTTGAGTAGGTGGCTGAATTGCGGTGTCGGGTCTTTCATCTTCATTCCTTGAAACGGACTGAAGGGGGATAATCTGATGCCAGTCCGGTCCGCACCCACGGCATCGACCACCGCCTTCGCCACTTCAAGGCCGAAACGTGACCTGTTCTCAATGCTGCCGCCATAGCCATCTGTACGTTTGTTGCAGGTATCCTGTGTGAATTGGTCTACCAGATAGCCATTGGCTCCATGGATTTCGACTCCATCAAAGCCAGCCTCAATCGAGTTCTTGGCCGCTTGAACATAATCTCCAACGAAGCCTTTGATCTCCTCAACGCTTAGCTCATGAGGTACCGGGCTCGTTTCCTTCTCTGGAGTGGGACTGCTGCTGACGACCTCATAGTCTCCAAGTTCTTTCAATGCTTTTGGATTGGCCATTCGACCAAGCGCCCACAGCTGAAGAAATATGTAGCTGCCTTTTTCGTGCACGGCTTTCGTGACCTCTTTCCATGCCTCGATCTGTTCGGCGTTCCAGATGCCTGGGACGTTTGGGTAGCCAGACGCGCGTGGTGAGATGAAGGTAGCCTCCGTGATGAGTAAAGTGCCTGGAACAGAAGCTCGCTGGGCGTAGTAGTCTTTCACGAATGGCAATTGGACATGGGAATCGGAAGCCCTAAACCTCGTTAAAGGAGCTAAAACGATGCGATGCTGGAGTTGACATTGGCCAATTCGCAAGGGAGAGAAAAGTCGAGAGTCAGCCATTCTGGTTAATTATTTCTGACGCACAGTCTTCATTCTCAATCAGCTTGGAAACGCATAGCCAAGACTTCCGAGATGAGTAAGTAGGGGAGTAGTTAAAGAAGGTAAGAACGCTAGATAGATCCAAATAGCAAAGTACCTAGCCCACATTATATGGCTCCTGATTGACACAATCGGGTCATTTCAAAGCATTGCTGAGCCGCGCACGTCATTCGTAGAAAGCTTACTAATTACCTAGGACAAAATCTTAGCCCTGTTCCAAGTCTTGATTTTCTCCCACAGATAGTGGTAAGTAGTGTAGTAGAGGGGTCCTCGAAGAGACCTAGATGTCCGCTTGTTAATGGCATCGTTCACATGGCGAAGTAAACAGCTGCCGTGAGCAGGCCGTCGGGGACGGAATTATGGTGGTGCATTATGTAAGGCGCCAAGCCATTTGCCCGACAGACAGGTACTTGAAGAGCCGTGCGAGCCTCTTCTCCCATGCTCATAAGGACAACAGCCTGTCTTTCACCTCCTACACTCTCGGTTTGATCACCACACGTTTTGTCCCACTCCTTTGCGCCTCTTACATGGCGAAGCGAAAAGTCACGCCCGAGGAGCTACTTACTCGGGCTGAATCCAACGGTTACAAGAGAGGGGCCAGCGAGAGAAAGATGGCACTCGAGATGACAAGAGACACATAGACAAGACCAAGGAGGGATCAAAACGCGGCGTTGGACCGCTATGTCCTGTAAGGCATCAGTATCCCACGACTGTTGCAAATATCAGTGCTGACATGCCCCAAACCAGGTGAGGACTCTCAGAAACACAAAAAGATTCGCTCCAGCGAGGGCCTACTGATCCCCGATGAGGCCAGCGCCAGGCAACACTGGCTCCACAAAGGAGTAGACGCTCCCGATCTAGCAATGATAAAGGATTTCCTCCGCTTTTACATCGCTACGAGTCGCGGCAAGATCAACGCGGACGAGAGACCCACGTCGATTCGGTCAACGCCTTTGCTGAGTAGTTCTTCGCCGGCTTCACCCGTACCATGGGTACACCGACAGATGAAGAAGGCAGGAGCGAAGTCCACAACGTGTTTGTCCGTAGGGACATGGGAGATCCAACCTCACAATTACTGGTGGGTCCGGATAACGCTCACTGCAGAGGGTCTGGTGGTGAATATAAAGAGGCTATGGGCAGTAGTGCGAGCCACCGTGACCGCTGTCGGTGCCTTGTCTCTCCCGGGAAGAGATAGCATTCCTGCCATAACCACCGAGCTGCGCCTCCTTCAGAGGACCTTTTTTCACTTCCTCGATTCTTCACTTCTCGGCAAAGCGTTTCTCTCGCCCTGCGCCCTTTTCGCGGTCTGTGCGGCCTCTTCAGTGAACAGAAAACCTGGATCCAATGGCCTCCACACGCATTCAACGAAAGGGGAATAATTCTCTTCTGGTTTGGTGAGAGCCTTGAGTGCTGCTTGACTATCAGAAAAGATTACAACCCGTGTCGAGGACGTACCTATGATCCTGTGCATATCGCTCACTCTTGATACCTTGATAAATGGCGAAGAGTTCAGCAAAGTAGACGTCAAGGTTCTGTACTGTCCCAATGATCTGGTTGTACGTAAATTGAGGGGTGTGCTCGTCTCTCCGATCATGTCAAAGTAGTCGTAAAGCTTATGCGGCGAGTCCCGATTAATAGTCAACATGAGCGTGCAGTAGCGTTACAAGCTTCTCCAAGTCAGCAGTTGCATGAACAATGGTCGCCTTAGAAGATAACTCCGTAGTGAAGCCGCATATATTGCTCAAAATTCTGCATTGGATCTGCGCGAGTCTAATGGTCCAGTCGAGTTGGAGCCGTATCAAAATTGTGTGTTCAGCAATGCAAAATTCAACCCGCTCTTCTTATCACCAAACCGCCATTACGCCTGGGCATAATAGCGGACCGTAAAGGTAAACCCATCTCGTTCGAAAGCCTCGTGGTTGTCGTCCTTGAAGATTGTGAATGATTGCTCGCGGTTGTTGGCTGTTCCAACCTGAGCCAAAAATGGCTGAGCTTGAGCATCTGCTTCAATATTCCAGGACACAATGTTATGGTCTGGGAACTGGGCTGAACGAGTGTCAGAGATGAGCGTATCCAAAGACTGAAGAGGGCGACAAGATATGTCCAGACTTACGTGTATTCTGGGGGCCGCCTTCCCAATTAGTGAAGCCTTGGTCCGTGGCCGAAGTATAAACAAAGGCGGTGGGCTGAACACCAACGACGTTGAAAATCTTATCGTAATATGCCACGGCACTTCTGAAAACTGGTATTGAACCAATGCTAACCTGAAGAAATCCGGTGGCATTGAGGAAGAGTAGGCCGTGAGGCCCACTTGGTCCACTAATGACGCCGTCATTGTGCAACTCCGGGGCGTTCTGTTGATCTTGATCAATGCCCATGATGACTCTTTGCGAATGTGTTGTTGATTTTGGAGAATGGAATAGCAGATCCTGGTTGAGAGAAGAGGACGATGACAAGGGGTGTTTGTGAGGAATAAAGCTGGTTTCTTGACTTGATAGCTAGGAGATGAGGTAAGGTAGGCATGCTTTCGCACTTATACTGTCCCAACAGAAGAGAAAATCAGAGAGGATTGAAGCCAGCTCGGCTTCTAAGAGCTGAACGAAGCTGATATGCATGTCAGCATGGCATATAAGGTCCGCGTCTTCGAAGGCGTATGAATTGTTTTACTAGATCCTTCCTGCCCAGCTCGTAAGAGTTCCGCCTCTCCTGACTTTATTTGCAAAAGGAGAGTTCGGCGATATCTAAAAAGAGCGCAAGGATGCTGGCACCGTGTTTGTTAACCGCTGCTGTGCTCCGATTGCTGGTTTCAACGCCTCCCGTTATGATTTCCCCGTCTCATCATTCCAACTTCATTCAGTCAAGTGAAGTGATAGGAGCATTTGCGACATGAAAGGCCAGTGGATGAATCTTGATGCATGGAACCCAATACTCAGGGATAATTCGCAAGGACAAGGACAGGGCTAGACCGCTCTAAAGTCTTGACCGCTCAGGCAAACGCAAAAGTCCTACGTGCACAGCTCGTTGACGTACAATGCTCCTTTGGAGCGTTGTGCCGCAGTCCTTTCATCGTTGGCTCCTAAACACCCAGAGCAAGGTCCAACGTGCATAATAACACACCCTACGGGGATTCCGAGGCCCTTTTAATCCAAACATACCAAGATCAAATAAAACTTCGAGGACAACGTGATTGCTATCCTTGAAGATTGTGTGTTTGCGAGCGGGTGGAGCATGGCTGCCGCAAGCTGAAGTTTTGAAATTGCTGATTCACAGCTTACGTGAGGCAGAATATCGTCGTTTTCAGAAAGGGTGGGCAAATGCGGGACGCCTCCACACCGCTCTTTGCTTAGCATTGCACCCTCAATTTGGTATGGAATTTGCTGTAGAATAAGGCGCCAGAGACTGAAGACCTGAGATCTTCAGCTTTCAGATTTAGATCTGGCATGACAATTGCCCGCCTAGCCTTCCGCCCTGCTGATACGCCGCCCTTGGCACCGGCATATTCCATAATTATTTCCACACCCCCGGTAAAAACAACACACTATGAGGCTATGCCTCAGGTCTCTTACGCGGCGGAAATGTAATATCCGCTCTAGGCACCCTACAGGTCATGTCTGACGGAACTTCTCTTATCAGCGCCTTCACCGGCGTCCACATGAGGCTGGGCTTTTGCCCTAGACCGGGCCCATTCCTGGCCCGGTTTGACAGCAGAAAAACGTGCAAAATGCATCGCGAAGATGTGGTATGAAGCCCCAATGCATCTCATATTAATCCTTTTCACCAAGATGGTAGGGGTAAAGAGAGCAACTAGAGTAAGGAGCAGTCTCAACCTCCCACGGCGATGGTCGCTGGCTCAGCAGAGCACTGCTGCGAAAACAGCCGTCGTCAGACTCAGCCCGCCACACTTACAGCGGCTACGGCGACCTCATCCGTTACAGCGGAGCATCTGATAGCCGACTACATTGGTCTCCCGGCGGACGATGGACGGAATCTCAACACTGTTTATCTGCGCAGAGATGGTTGCCCTCGACATTCCAGGAGAAGGAATGGCTTCTTGCTTATCCCGACAGACGGATACATCCAAACACCTTCAATTGCTCAGTATTGGCGACAAGATTGGAAGTGAAGTTTCGCTGATATAGAGAGAGACTGGAAATTCGAGGAACGCTTGCGCAAGGGTCAGGCCGAGTGCAGGACCGCTCTTTGGAATCCTGTGAACGCCGTGATCGACAATGTTAACAGAGTGGAAAGCATGACTCCTGAAAGCTTGATGGGCAACTTGCTATGGTGCGGCAGTTCTATTACACTCGAACTTTGTGATATCGACGAAGCGCCCGACTGAGGGGTACAGCGCCGGACGGAGCTTAAGAATCAAGCCATTGCGGTTGTAGTTTCTGGTACGCTACCCCTATAGTCGAACATAAGATCTTCCTTCCCTAGTTCTAGTTACGGTCATCGAATGCTCACTTCTCATTCAACTGCAATCGTATAGACCATTTTCTCAGCGCTCAGTGGTCTCATCCAATCCTTCTCACTCTTCGTGTCTCGATCTCTCATTGTCCCAGAGCCTAGCAACCTCAAGCCATCGTCAACAATGCTTTCCAACCCACCTGGCATCTCGCGAAGGGGATTCGGTTCCAACTTTCCTCCCTCGGAGAGCCATTTGTCGAAAGCGACAGCAAAACTCCGCGCCTCTTGAGAAGCTGGTAGGATCATTCCCTGATACTGGACGTCTTCGCCCAACCCTTCCCACACAGCTCCGTACGAGGGTTCTACTACCAAATTCTCCGCAGTCCACGCGCCGCCTTCTCTTGACCGCACGATTACCATCTTACCGCTCGACGCTAAGGTCTTAGCAGTGTCTGAAACCGTTGATCCCTCAGAAATGCAATCGTAGGCGTAGTCTACTCCTGTCCCATTGGTGAGGCTGAGAACCTTCGCAGGCCAGTCATCGTCACGGTAGTCCACTACATCGGTGTAGCAGTAGGGTTCCGCTTTGAGCATGTTGAAATGCTTCTGACCTGCTGTACCAAACAGTTTGATGGTTCTCCCACTAGATTCTGCAGATCGCCGAACAAGTTGAGCTGCGTACATACCAACGGAGGTTGAAGCACCGTAGATGAAAAATGACAAGGTACTCGGTGGCTCTTGTCTACGCTTCTCCCGGCCAGCTGTTATCGCTGGCGCTTCGAGCCATTGGAAGGGGGCTTCCAAACCCAATCGAAAGAACAAGGCTTGCGCGGCGGTTAGCCCACAGAGACTAATAGCTGCTGCCTCTTGAAGTCGCATCCCATCTCTAACTTTCCAGACCAGGTCCCATGGGCATACAAGGTAATCTGAGAAGGCGCCAGGCCGTTCGTTAATACTGCATGCGCCCTGGAGGAAGCCTGCAACGCGATCTCCAAGCTTCAATCTGCTTGTTGGTGGGACTGCATCTCCCAGAGCATCGACAACTCCAGCAAAGTCGCTACCTATGACCCGTCCTGTTAAAGCAAGGGGGTTAAACACGTAAAGGGAGTCGACAGGATTGAGCGCTACAGCTTCCACTCGAATGAGAAGTTCGTTCGGTGCTGGTCTTGGATCAGGGACACTCTTGATATTGGCAGTCCTTCGTTCTGCGTCGAGGAGAAGTGCCTTCATGGTCTACGGTAAGGAAAGTGGTAAAGGTGATAGAGGTATGTAAGTAAGAAGGAAGGAAAAAGGTCTGGTCTGTGTTGACTCTTGAGCTGCGTAGGGTGTCGCATGCAAGTGCGTTTGTAAGCACGAAGCACCTAAACTCTACTTACTTCCGATCCTTGTCACAACCTTCCCCGAATTCCATTACTCAGTTGTTCGCAAAATCATGCAGGCAGAAAATCGACGGATCCGTAACATCCGTCAGATTAAACTTGTTCACCGAGATCTTAACCCACCACTTCTTCTCGATCAGCGGATTAGCAACCCGCATATTCACATCCCCATCCAACGCATCCACCAACTCAAAACCGCAAGCCTTGATATCCCCCAAAGTCGCGTTCACGTATTCTATGGGCGCCGCATTAGACGTTGTGCAGGTGCTGCAAGTGGTGCTGCAAAACATCGACGATGGCCAGGTACTCCAGCAAGAGGTAGTACAACCGCATGTGTAGTCGTAGCAGTCGGAGAACCAGCCATGCACTACACCGTAGAGAGTCTTGTTGGCGTTGATGAAGTATTGGTTGGCTGTAGGGTTGTAGCCGGTGCACGGGTAGGCGCGGGAACGGCTCAATATGGATGCAAAGGCGGTAGTGATCAGTGCGATGCGGCCTGCGCTGCGACCGCCGCCTCGCATCCTGGGTGGGGAGTAGGGTGGAGGACTTGCTTCCTCGCCGGCTGCTTGACACCTGGGTGGACCACCGGAAGGCCGAGAACGGGCCCGAGCCTGACATCTTGCCGCGATGCAGCTCCAGATCTTGCAAGTGACGAAAGCACCAATAATGCCAGCCAGTACCGTGAGAATTATGACCGCGAGCTGGTTGCGGTACGTCTGCTTCAATTTTCTCAGCGTTTCCGCTTTGTAGAATTCCCCAACAGCTTTGAGACACTCGGTAGGGTATCGTGCGGCCCAGTTCCACATCATATTGCCGTCGCAGATCACCCCGGTAACATTGGCGCGCGCCGTCATTTTACACGCATTGTAGGCCCAGTCAGTATCGTGGCAGTCGTTGCAACCGTAGTAGCAGGCATCGTAAGCTTTGGTGCGAGCTATGTGCATCCATTTCTTGGGGTCGGAGCTCACTTTGGCGTTCGCAATCTTATGTTGAACGTGTCGGACCAGGGCGAATGTGGTGAATGCGGTGATGTTGGCACCAATTAATACGGCTACCGGAAGGCGTAACTTCGGGAGTAAGGGTTCGAAACAGGACCAGATGCGTGACCACCATGGAGGCTGTTTGTGAGAGACTCTGGTTGGTGTTGCACCGTCTTCGAGGTTTTGGAGCACGATGTTAGGCGTCTTGGGCGTACGTCTGATGAAGAATCTCATGGTACGACTCGTGAAAATTTTCTTCTATACTAGGATATGCGGTCCTCTGTTCTTCCCCCAAACTCTGGTGTAAGTGGATAATCTAGTTGGAATTTCAGTGGAGGCTGTGACTGTTGCGAAGAAGCCGCGATCGGTGGTTTCGTATGGTTCAGCTGTGTTGTCTGGAGTAGCCTGGTGTTGCCTGGAAAAGCCTTAAGTTGACTCACAGGGCTTAAGGTTTGACTTGCAAGGTCCTCAGGATTTTAGAGTCGGTCCCTACCCTATGGTTACGCTCAATAAGCAGTGCTTCCACAACCTTATATGCAAACCTGTCTGCTGCGCGCAACAGCGGCGCGAATAGCGGTTTTAACTTGCTGGTCGAATTTGGAGCACGAATTGCAGCTTGAACATTGCTTGCTAGAAAAAGCTCCGTCAAGAATAGGGTGCTTGCGGCCCTTGTCCTTCATGCAGCGATAGCAAGGGCGATGAGACAGCCAAAATAAGGGTGTTCCAATTCGAATGAGATGGTAATCAAGCGGAGCAGGATCGTGGTGGGCGAGTAGGTGGAGAAAAAGTAGATTCATTGGAATCCAAGGCTAAACTTCCAAAGGCATGACTAGAGGGTTGCAGGAGGGAGGAGGGTCAAAAGATTGTATTAGCTAGATATCACCAAAACGTAACCCGATATTCCACTCTTGCGAACACTCAACACCACTTTCCGCTCTTGCGATGTTGTAGACTTGTTTGTCATATGGTAATGGCCTTCATCTCTGAGATATCGTTCACGCTCGGTGCTGCTTTTGCGCGAATTAGGTAACCTTCCTTCCCTAAGACACATTAGCTTCACCCTTTATAAAGGAAATCATCCATGCGATACACCTAGAGACTACCGTGGTGACCTCTGCAGCACTCCCACAATAGCGAATGATGTGTTCCTTGACTATATTTCCACTGACCTCTTCTGATGGAAGGAAATATTCGAACGTGGCTCTTCTCGCATCGAACATGGCGCTTCTCACATCGAACGCGGCTCGTCGCTCTCGGTGACGGCGTGGTGCATTCGTATCAGGGTCGAAAAGAGCCTTTCGTCCACTTCTGTAGACAGGTTTCCAGCCACAGATCACGATCGTGGGATGAACATCTTCTGTCCGTTCGCTGACAGCTTTCCGCCACTTGGTGTTTCCAACGAGAGTATGTTGAGTTTGCACTTCGATAGGCGCTGTACTGAGAGTCCGACGTACTTTCTTCCTCTTTCTTTTGCCGTTTCGTCCGAGGTACTGCTGAAGGATAGTCGAGAGCCAATTCATCAGCAGATGTGCCCGAATCAACTAACCTTCCTCCCAAGTTCGTGACAGGGTCCTAAGAATTGGAGGTATCAAAAGGACATAGTATCAGCGGACTGCGCCCGCGCGACCGCATTCGCCTCACCTATCAGCGTTGGTGGCGAGGAACGCTTTCGACGTGACCGAGTGGTCAAACCAAAAGGCGAAGGCCGGACCAGATTTTACAACTCTTGGCTACGGCTACGGCTACGGCGGCTAATAGGGACCTTTAAACTCTTAGCGCCAAAACTCGTCTTTCACAAACTCAGATCTCGACAAATCGACCACCGTTTGTAAGGTGGGGGATCTGGAGGTTCTCCAAGGCCTTTTTGGATTGGGAAACATATACACGTCCGTAAAGTCCACGTCTATGAGGTGTACGCCCATGAGGTGCACGCCTGTGAGATGCACGCCCATGAGGTGCACGCCTGTGAGATGCATGTTTATGAGGTACACACCCATGAGATGCACGCCCATGAGGTACACGCCTATGAGGTGCACACCCATGAAGTGCAGGCCCGTGAGGTACACACCCATGAGGTACACACCTATAAGGTGCTGGCCGTGAGATGCACGCCTATGAGGTGCACACCCATGAAGTGCAGGCCCGTGAGGTACACACCCATGAGGTACACACCTATGAGGTGCTGGCCGTGAGATGCACGCTCATGAGGCGCACGTCTGTGAGATGCACATTTATGAGGTACACACCCATGAGATGCATGCGAATGAAGTGTATCTCCATGACATGCACGCCTATGAGTGCATGCCCATTAAGTGTATCTGATGCACACCCGTAAGATGCACGCCCATGAGATGCTGTCAGACTTTTAGCCACGTGTTTCAATTGCAGGGCGAGCTTGCGATTAGAATCTGGCCTAAAATCGAGATGGATGAACTTGTCTATTCTGTCCAGGTAGTAGGTGATTCCTTTAGTACTGTTCAAACCTGTGTACCTCTGAGTCGTCATCTCTAGGCGCCTCTAGGCACACATAGGCACCTGGACAGGCACCTCCAGCTATACCTAGGCGCCGGCGAGGGCTGTTAGACTCTGTCAGCACTGGCTGTACCATATTCGGTAGTACAGCGGGTGTTTGTGGGGCGTTAAGCGTCCTATCCTCGGAGCTGCCAGGGGCTCTGGGTCTTACCCGGGGAGTGACCAGTGAAGGAAAGCAGAGACATTAAGCCGTTAACAGAAAATTCGAGATACGCTATCTTTGAGGCACCACGAGTCACTGCTCGCAGTCGACATTGATGGAGACTGAGACTCTGAAGAGAATCATCGAACTAGCATCCTCAAGGTTGAGGAGCTGCAGCAGCCGTTTGTCTAAGGCTTGAAACTCGATGACACCCACTATGTGCAACTCATCTCCTAGCTAACAAGATCACAAGCGGACAGAGGACATGATAGTGACAAAAGATACACACTGAAATCGAAGTGACTCACTGTAAAATGGCTCCCCTCATAGTGAAATTCAAGCAACTCCACTCGTCGACTCACCCTTCGGCTGACCTCCGCTCACCTGTACTCACTTTGTACTCAACCTGCTCGCTCAAGGTGGGTGAGTGAAAAATGAGCTCGCTGCAGTTGTCTGTTCTCATTTGCTGCCAAGGCAATGAGATCGGACTGGACAACGTGGACCTTCGCCGATGGATGATGCCTTGGATCTCGGCTTTTCTGGGGGCATCGCCACGAATCAGTGTAGTTGAACTCTTATCGGTCTAGCTAAGCCAAGCACTCTTGGAGCAGAGCTGAACTGATTTCTCCTTGTGAACGATGACGAGATCTCATTTGCTTGGTCGAGTTGAAGTTGACATCTGATGATATCTCACAAGATCTAGGCACCCATGACTAGTCTTTACCACAGTAAACCTTCGGATACAGCCATTTCAGCACAGAACAAAAAGATGCCGAAACCCCACATACAACCAATCATGCGATGAACGAATTGACACCGTCCTTGCGCCTCGAAGGTCTTCGAAGCTGCCCACTGAACGCCATCTTCCACTATGATCCCAACCAACTGGCGCAAAACCAAGCTATTTCCTGCCAAATGCCCACATCGGAAGCCCAACAGCAACATCACCAGAGCGTGCACAACACCAGAGAAGAACACGAGAAAATTGACAAGGACCGGCCCATAGGTGAATGGCGCTGAATCTTGAGGACTCCTTGTGAGATCAACGCCTCATATGCCGTATGGGCATTGGTCTCAACAAGCTTAGCATGAAAGACTTCAGGTAAAGTGGCTAGATACGTGACTTACTTCACTCTCTCAGTTTTAACTTCCCAGGAAAGAATTCCTTGGCCGAATACATGCTAAGAAGTTCAGAAATCTGCAGCGAGCTTTCCCCTTCTAGGCTAAGGGTTGAGGCCGCCCTGAGAGCGTGACTAGCGCTGGAGTCGCGTGGGATGAAGGTGACCTGGGGTGAGAAAAAGAGAAGGGGCCCTTTGCGGCGGGCCGGGAAAGGTCGGGGGATACGGGAAGCCTCCTTTCTCTAACAGGGCTGGATGGCTAAAGAGGTCAATATGGCCCCTTCTGCTGGCTGAACAGCAAAGGATTACGAGAAAGATCCAACGTACCGAATATCGGCGAGTCCCAAGACGGCAATCTAGTTCGTCGCTAGTTGTCAAATAACGTAGTTGAAGCCCGCCACGTGAGGAGAAGTTTTCGGGGGATCTTAGATGCTGGTGTTTCATCTATATGCTGCCTCACCAACAAACCCCTGTTGTGGAACAGAGCGTTGCCCGTAATGCTGACTAAGATCCGCTGCCCAGCTGGTCTGCTGACTAAGACGGCCAGCTGGTCGAATCGCTTTCCCTGTATGCAAGATTTCCACCTTGGTCCCTGCCGTTTCGGACAGAGTATCGGACAGGTTTTTGCCCAAAACAAGCATTTTGAGTACTACGCTCGGGCTCCGCGATACGAGTTGAACTTGGCCTCGTTGAATGGGCCGAGGTATATGGTTAAGACGTGTGCCCAAATATGTCTCTAAGAGATTTTCAAGATCGACCGTCTCCTTTCGCCCATTAAGGTTGTCCGTTTGCCCTTCCACCTTATTCTCTCATCGTGGCAGTTGTCTTCGATAGCTGAAAGAAATGACACCACCACAGGTCGTTCTGACGCCAGGCGCAACGTGCATTGCGTCGCGCATTTACGCGCCCTTAATCAACGAGCTTTCTACGCTAGGGCCTACGGGCATCCATACCGTGGAACTTCCCTCGGTTAATCCGCCAGAAAAGCTCAAGCCGAACTCTTTCGAAGCGGATATTGCAGCAGTCCGTGCGGTCTTGGTCTCGCTGATAGAGGAAAAGGAACAGGATGTCGTGCTAATTGGATTCTCCTACGGCGGCTGTGTGGTGTTGTGTGCTGTGGAAGGATTATGGGAGAGTGTTAGAGCGGCAGCAGGGAAGAAAGGAGGAGTGACCAACGTCGGGCTCATCGCTTCCGGTGTTAATCTCCCGGGCGACACTGTTAATGGAAATAGGGCAGCTTGGTGGGGGACGCAGGGAATGGAGCCGCCCATCCCGCCCACCGAGATGACAGATAAGGTATGTTGAAACCAAAGAGGGAACAACCAGTAATTGCCTGGCACGGTGTTTGCTCACACTCGGCGATTTAAGGGCGAGATGATGGTCGTTGCGGGGTACAAGCCATTCATGTTTTCCGATATGTCGGACGCTGATGGGGACTACTGGGAATCGACCTTGCAGCCGCAGGCGATGGATGCAATGGCGAGCCCCACGCCGAAAGTGGAGATCAAAGAATGGAAAGCATCGTTTTTGCTGACGGAGAATGATCCGGCGATGCCAATTGGGTACCAGGAGTATTTGATCCAGAGGGCGAGGGATGCTGGTGCGCACATTGACATTGTGAGGATAAATTCAGGGCACTTTGTTATGATCACGCACGCGAGGAAGGTTGCAGAGTGGATTGCAAGGTTAGCTGGACTGGATTAGACGGGATTGAGTGATTCATAGAAGCGTAATAAAGAGGGATGGCAGCAAGATCACTTATGACTGCGCAGAATATTTACATTGCAAACAACTGCTTAAGCGTTGACGGAAAACATCCATAAGGGTCAGGTCAACGGCCTTGTCAAATGCATGAACACGATCTACAAGGGTGTCCGTTCGACCAGCGCTGTCTTCCTAGATGGCAAGCCCAACATCACCGTCCTAGCCGAGACTCAGGCGAAATGGCTCGTCATCAAGAACGGCGTGGCGATCGGCGTTGTCTATGGCCCACATGAGGAAGACGTCGTCTACATCGCCAAAAAGGATGTCATCGTGTCGTGCGGCGTATAAAATCTGCCGGACCACCCGATCTTGTCGCACGTCTCTGAATTCAAGGACGGCTCCGCCTTGGACGGCCACCTCGTGGGCCTGCTCGAAATTGCCAGGTTCCCTCGTATTGATGATCGGTTGATGAAGAACAAGGACTACGTCGCGTACAAAGAGAGGGATGAGAACGTCGATCCCTTTGGGCAGGATGCGCAGCCCCATTTCGAGATTGACTTTGTGGTACGTTGAGCGGTATTCCTTTCCTTTCATCTCCTTCACTCCCCTCCTTTTCTCCCTCCCGGCCGCCCATTTCGTTTTAGCTTCTATTTTTCCCTCTTCATACGGTCACAGGGAAATCCCTTCCTAATTTTGTCCACATTGCAACCTACGTTCAGCGACGCGTTCCAGTGGCACATCCCCACGCCAGCGCAGGGCGACTAGCTGAGGGTGATCGTGGACCGGTTCCGACCGATCTCCAAGCCGGGGACGGTGACTTTGCGATCGTTTGGTCTTGTGGCTGACCGTGCGATCAACCTGAACTTCTTCGAGAACGACCTGGATCTAGTGGTAATGCAGGATACGATCCGTTTCGTGGACGACATCGTCATGAACGGGGAAGGGATGCGGGACATCGTCAGTGAAGGCTACCCCTGGCCCATGCCGCGTGCCAGCGACGAGGCCATGAACCACCATGATCCTCGAGCGCTCGCAGACGGGCTTCCACCCCTGCGGCACGTGTCACCTGGGTCAGAGCATCACCTAGGGTGTGGTCGACGGCGATTACCGCGTCTACGGCGCCAAACAGCTCCGAGTCATTGACGCCAGTCTCTTCCCTGTCATCCCTGACAGTCGCATCCAAAACGTCGTGTACATGGTCGTTGAGAAAGGCACCGATGCCATCAAGGAGGAGTATCCTGAGCTGTGTGCTTGAGTTTCGGCCCCCCCGGCTCGATCTCAACCCTCCCTCCTTTAAGGCTGAACACGAATCACGAGACAAAAGAGATGAAGACGCAGCATATCACGTGTGGTTGATAGGGTTTGACAGGTCCTCTCATCCATGGTTTATATAGCAGTAGTTGCAGGAGGGATACGGTGTCCACCCCAATGTTGTAGTTATACAATACCCTCTCTATCCCTCATCTGCAACCGTGATGTGGTGATTCACAATCACTGGCAATTGCTTATTTCATGTAGTCAGCTTTCAGGCTATCTTTCTCCGTGCGTGTGTTGAATAGCTGGAACGGATCCTTACAAAACGCCAAACGAAAAAAAACCCCTTCTCGAAGGTTTGTGAAAAAGTCAGTATCCACTGGATGCTGTATCCCATTGGTGTCGCCGATACAGTAGCGGTAGAAAATACAGTTTGGGAGGCTTTTTTCCGATCCCGCAAAATGGTCTGGGACAGAGACTTCTAAATGCCTCCTTTTCCAAGATCAAGGTCTCGCCATGAACCCGTCGAACAAATAAAAGTGAGGGGCATTAAACGACGCATGGGCGTGCGCTGGACAAGGCTCACATTCAATCCCTATTACCCTGAAGTTAAACCGGTCCTAGATGAGATTCACCGAAGACGGCCCGAGATGGGCTTGAGTCAAATGTCAGACACGTACACAAGTGCAATAGTGTTAGGATGTGCCATCGAGGTCAAAGTGTCGGGTGGTGGCGACTACAATGAGGTAGTAATGCAGCGGGGGATCTGGTGTGCGGCTGGCCTTGAGAAGAGGTGGTCGATGGTGGATAAAGAAGCCATTCAATTGATGAAGCCCCTTTGGCAGCAATCGGCCATGAATGGATAGGTCATATTTCCTGTAAAATGGAACACTGTGGGACCCTCACCCAGGACATAGTGAGCTCGCGCGGCTCAGGGCGGCAATTTTACAACTCTTAGCCCCGGTCGTTGTCGGATGTGTTCATTTTTTGATCGCATGCCACGTCTCTGGTTGATTCCTAACTTGCTGTACGTTGACATATTGCACAGTGCTGGTCCCAACCTGTGGACGCGCATTGGATAGGCATGTTCTTAAAGGCTGATCTCGTTTTGTTTGCCATGATGGCCAAGCTCGTCAGTTGCTAAGGTTAGTCGAAATTCGCGCACAATGCTCAAATGACCAGCTTCACGTCCGCACAACCTCTCACCTAACTTTCATGCCACCCTTCTGAATGGTCTTATTGGCATCACACTCTGCTTTACTTATGGCAGCGCCGGAGCGTACCTCGTCATCATCCCCCAAATCATCTACAGTACCCTCTTCTCCCCCGCCCCAATCAAACTCACCCCGCTTTAACGTCTTCCACCGGCACTTCCATTCCAAATCTACCTCGGATTCTACACCGGCAGACATCCAGCCTGACACGAGTGCCGCCTCAGGCCCTACACGGACGCAAGCTGTCCGAGACGCAAAGCAATTTCTCCTCTCTGCTGTTCGAGACGATTGGTCCTTCCCACAAGCACAATCTACGCAAACCACAGAGCACGAACCACGAGAGCCGCTCTACTACAGATATCGAGAAGAAGGATTATCTGACGTGGACGCTGATTCCGATGAGCCCAATAGTGATGCGACACCGGGCACAACTGGTGGCAATGATCCTTACCGATTTGAAAATCCGGATGCAATCACCCTAAGCGTGCAGGATAGGCGGCGGAAGAGACGGTGGCTGGTACAAGATGAGATGCAATGGAATGTTGGGCTGCAGATATGGTCGCAGCAAAGAGATGCTTGGACTGGAGCGGTCCGGAAACGGCGGCGACAGTCGGATACAAGTAATTGGAGTTCAAGACCGTTGGATAATATCCACACAGACACCGGAGATCCGAAACATTCGGATTCGACTGGGATGTCTGTGGACAGGACACCATCGCCTCATTCTCCTCTTCAAGATGTCAACCCATCGCTCCCCTCTTCGTCTCCCTCCTCCAATCCTCTAACATCAGTTGACGAAAGCCCGGTTCTCCTGCCAGTCTACGCGCCCTTGATTCCATCCTCGAATCCCATACGGGCCTCCATAAAGCCGTCAATGTACGCGGCAATTTACAGCAAAGTCGTTGTCCAAGGTCTTACGCCCACCGTCCCTATCCCGCTGCCGCAAATGGTTGCGGCAATGGTGCAAGGTTGGAAAGCAGAGGGTAATTGGCCACCGAAGGGTGGTACGCCATCGATGAGTATAATCAACGAGGGACCAGTCTCAAGAAGACACGCACATGGTAACATGCTCCGCTTCAGAAAGGCGCACGACGCTATGAATGGTCATGAAAAGGGGAGAGTGAGAAGACACGTCGGAGGCGCGATGAGGAAAGCACTAGGATTGAGTAGGGAGAGCGATGATTGTGATCAGCCAGAAGGCCTAGGTATTGAATTTGAGGGTGAACATAAAGATGAGGACGTGCAAATGGAGGCAGATGAGAAGCCTGGAAATATATCGGACTCGTTCCGCGTGGACTAACTCGTAGAGCAGGAAAACCGATGTGGCAGGAGTCTCCTGCTGCAATCATTAGTAGATAGAGCAGGGCGAATGGGATCTGTCTGTGACCATCGGTCTAAGTTAGTTCGTGTCCAGTTGGAAAGCAAGTCCTAAAACTCGAAACTCAATGTGCTGTTAAATAACCTTGTGCGGCTTTGCATGTGGCAGGCCATGGTGACAGATGTAGCAAACACTCTGGAACCTTTCTTGCGACGCTTCGGTCTAACTAGAGAACTCGTCCATTCGTTTCATGGCCACAGAGAAGTACGCAACCTCATTCCTGAGTAAGAGAGATTGAGGCAATGGCAAAGTTGATTCCCCCCGGTCATGATCGCCAGGTACCCGATGCATTACGTCATCACTCTTGTTGGGGAAGCTCCTATTGCTCTTGTCACGGAAATACGCTTCAAGGACACTTCCAATTATGTATGTATCGTGTCGCGTTTCAACTTCGGACTCGAACCTGTATTCATTTACTCGGCCATCCTACCCCTGCTGACCATTGTCCCATTGCAGGATTTGCAAATCACAAACATGGCACGAGGAACGACTCGAGCTTCGACAGCAAAGACCAAAGAAGCGCTACGCCCGTTGAAGAAGACTGTCACAAGCAAATCAAATACAGCATCATCAAAGAGGTCATTGACGGAAGGAGTGCATGGTGCAATGGTCAAGCAAGAAGAGACCTCTCCTGAAAGGCCCACAAGGAATATCCGCAAACGTACATCTGGCATATCAGACCTCCAAGCCCCGAAGAGAATCAAGACAGAAACTGCCGACGTCACTGCTGCCCTTCCCACTCCGAGTCCCTCACTCGTAGTCTCGCCAACCCAGGCCTCTGAAACGAAGACCTCCCCAGCCACAAAGAAGTCTGACCTCCAAACGAAGAAACTGAAATCCCACTCCCTTTACGCTAACATCTCTCCATTCCCGGCATTCCCTCATCCAACACCAACCGAAGCCCGTCTTGCGCATGAGATTCTCTCCCATCTCCATGGCCCACGCACACGGCCCACGGAAGTCGTCGCGTCCCAGACGAGAGCTGGCTGCGGTGACAGCCCTTCGGTTCTGGATGCCCTCGTCCGCACCATACTCTCCCAGAACACCAGTGACGCAAACTCAACACGCGCAAAGCTGAGTATGGACAATGTTTACGGTGGGAGTGACAATTGGGCGAGCATCGTGGATGGTGGCGAAGCCAAGCTACAAGAGGCAATCAAGTGTGGTGGCTTGAGTGTCGTCAAGAGTAAGGTCATCATCAGCATTCTGAGGCAGGTGCACGAAAAATATGGCAAATATTCGCTAGATCATTTACACGATGCGGACACAGAAGATGCGTATAAAGAAATGCTGGCATTCCAAGGGGTAGGGCCAAAGACCGCCTCATGCGTCCTCCTCTTTTGTCTGAGAAGGGAGAGCTTCGCAGTTGATACGCATGTGTGGCGCATTTCGGGACTGCTCGGGTGGCGGCCAAAGGAAGCCGGGAGAGAGGCAACGCAAGCACATCTGGAGGTCCGAATTCCAGCAGAAGATAAGTACGGACTTCATGTCTTGATGGTCACGCATGGAAAGATCTGTGAGGAGTGTAAGGCGGGAGGGAAGAGCGTTGGTAAGTGCGAGCTCAGAAAGGCATTTCGCAAGGAGAAAGCCGAGAAAGAAGAGGACATCAAGGGTGAGGGGGCAGCGTTGACGGGACAGGAGGAAGTGGAGGCATGAACATTACGGAAATGGCGTAGGCGGTGTTCCATATTGCATGACTAGGTGTAGATATTGTGGCTCCCACAAGGAGAAATATGTGTATTGTAGAGCTAGTAGAGGCGGCGTGGCTCTCATTAATTAATCCAGGGAGTTTCTGCATACGTGCAACAGCCTTGACATTAAAGCCCCCAATAGCAGCAGCGAGTAGCGGGAAAGGCCCCAAAGCTGCCTTTCCCGGCGCCCGGGAGGAGTCGTGCTGCGACGAGGGAGGACTCGGACTCGGATTCCTCATATCACCATCACGCTCGGGTGGGCGTAAGCTTGAACTGTAACTAGACCATTTGAGCGGGCTAGAAAGGCGCTCTGGCCTTCTCTTTGTAGAAAGTTATGAATTGGTATTTCGTGCAACTATTGCACATAGATGTCTAATGAGCATCCCACAGCGCAGAAAAAGCACGCGCATACTTCTCTGCGGCATTGTGCATATCGTGCGTCTCCTCCTCTAGAATCTTAACACCGCCATCGCCTTGCACTAGCTCTCTTCTGCCACCAGCTCCCCTAACATGCCATTTCCCGTCAGCGCCAGGGAGCCATTTGAAGTCAAGTCTGTCCCCAAGCTCTTGCCTGGAATAGGCCAGCATGCCAGCATCCGTTCTAGACAATTCCGGCTCCAACAGTGGAATGTGGTCATCATCGTCGTCATCAGTCGGTCTCCCCGGTAGAGCACGCGGAGGCCGGAAAGCGACCGTGCATGTGAACTTGTAGAAGAAAAGGAAATACTCCCAGATGTTTGCAAGCGCACCAAAAGGGCCGAAAGAATCCTCCATCTCCTGGCAGCGACAGAGAATCTCGAACATGAGGAGAGAGAGATATGCATAGGCCCGAAGTTGGCTCGGATCAGACAAGATCCGCTCTTGTGAGGTTGTTGGACCTGCAAGTGTCGTTTTCAGGGTAGCGAGCAACGTCAGAGTTGCTGTGGTGAAGGGTTCAAGAAAATCCTTTCTCCAGAATCCGAACTGGAAGCGCAGAGATTTATAAACCATGAGAATGCATTGGAGAATCGGCTGCGCAATGATGAAACCAGGGCCATGGAAAATTCGATCGAGGTAAGCTGGAAAGACATTCTGGAAGAAAAGTGTTCGGAAATGAGCATCAGCTGCGTATCCTTCAGCATCTTTGATAGATTCTGGGTTCAGGTCCAGGAACACGTTCACGAGCTGATCCTCCAACGCTTTCTGTTGGCCAGTAATTGCAGCACGCTCAGCTGTGGTGTACATGAAGACAATCATGTGTTTTTCCATGACATTGTCGATTAGGAGCTGCTTGTACGTCTTGAGCTTCGCCTTGATTGTATCTGGGGCCAACGGCAGATATTTACCGGGCCTGTACTCGAAAACTTCGGGGACTGGTTCAAGGTGGTTTGTGTAAATACGCATCTCAGAGAGAATGCGACCAACAAAAGCTGTATAGACCTCGAAATTGTCGGGTTCCCGCTCGAACTCGTGGAGATATTGCTTCATTTGCGCAATCATGTCCTTTAAGATTGCAGCGCAATCATCCTGACTTGGGCCGAAAATCGTGTCCTGTGAGTCGGGTCGCGTGGTAATCTTATTCATGTTCCGAAGCAGCGCAACTATGAGAGGAGTCCTGGCCGTGACTAGTTCGTCAAAATTGACCTCGACCAAAACCTCGTCCTCGTATATGACCAAAGGAAGGTGGAACAATAGCGGGTTGAATGACGCATCATATCGCATAATCTGTGTTGTCAGATCGGCCTGGTATTTGAAGCGCGTATCTGGTTGGAGCAGGGAGGCTATCCATAGCTGCAGTATCGGGATTTGCCACTCGCGCCACGCCTCTTTGTTGTATTCCACGAATCGTGCTACAAAGTAGACCTCGTATTGTCTTTTGTGCCATGTATCATCAAATGACTGCCAGGCATCACGTCCTCCCAGGCTGAGGTAATTGTCCCATGATCGTACACCGGCGTCCACCGAGACCTTTGCAAATGCATGCCAGCAATCGGTCAACGATTTCAAAACCTCATCACCACATTGCTCAAAACGACCGAGCTGGGTCGAGAGGACTCCTTTGAGCGGGTGATGCAGTAAATCGACGAGTTCCTTCAAGTTGTCTGACTTTGGAAGCCAGGTGATGATGTAGGAAGTAATGGTGGACAATATTGCTTCAATCACGTCATCCCTGAAGGCATCGATATCCGCAGTCATGCCTACATAAACCTCGAAGTTAGCAATAATTTCTCAAACGGTTACGAGATCGACTAATCACCCTGATGAACATCGTAGGAAGAAACTTACTTTCAGGATCCAGGGCTATGGTGCGATTACACAAGCCCAAGACAACTCCCCAGTCCTCGCCAAATAGTAGGTATCTTGCCTGATCAGGCGTGCGACAGTCACGAATGCAATCAGACCATGCCTGTATAGTGTCCCTGAGAAACTTCTGTATGTTGCGCTGGTTGAATCGTACCGTGCTCAAGGCGTCCCCTCTGGATACTGCGCCTCCGACCTGCGCAAAAGCCTCGAGTCTAGCTGCATCGAATAGTCCCTCCATCCTTTTGATCATGTCCTGGATCAATTTGCTGAAGTCGTAAAGGATGCGCGGATCTTCATCGGTGGATATTTGGAAACGTAAAAGGCGAATCAGAGTCTCCCGGCTGATTGTACAAGCCTTGATGTGTGACTCCCTGAGATCGACAAGGCTTTGGATCTGTGGTAGAAGGCGTACCTTCGTCTCCAATGGTGAGATAAAGTAAAGTGCAGAGTAGAGGTCGTGTCGGTTTTGCAGCGGCCTGAGAACTCGAAGGTCGTGATTTTGATTTTTTCGCATCAATTGGCCACTGTTCGGAACAAGGCTGAAGATAAAATTGCTCAGACTACTGATCTTCTCGCTGCGACTAGCCTTCTGTATACCGCTGATTATGATGAGCTTGAGGAATGAGTCAAACCCCGAGTCATTGTCGAAGGGTGATGGAATGCATCCATATCCAGGGTAATTGTCAAGGAAATCGCGTGTGCCGCTGCTCTTCTCTGCGAACAGTTCATCCATGTTGTTGCTGCCATATTGGGTTCTGAGTAGCTGAACCAAACCTGCGCAATCAATCCAACCCCAGCCAGTAGCAAGGTGGACACAAAAATGGATATACCTTCGACCGATAATATTATCGAGAGCATTACGGTCTTGGCTGTGAGTGCGAGACTTCAGGAACGCCTCAAAAACAGATAAGATGACCGGCCAGCAACCGAAGTCGTCCTTGGCAAGCCTTCTTCTGCTCAGACAGCCAGTATCCGTGATGGAGAAAAAGGGTGCAATGGTCCAGATAAAAGCCATGACTTCCACAATGCTGTCATGCGCGTGATTGTTACCATGTCCCTCTAATTTCGTAGCCAATATCTTGCAGATCATCGTTGAGCAAGATTCGCCCAAGGTCTTTCCATTACAGAGATGCGAAACAATGACCAAGGCGTCAACTTCGGGATAGTCCATTCGGATCCCTCTTTCGCGTTCCGAACGTATCTTATTTACTCTCAGGTATTCGAGAAGTCTCGACTGACCTCGACCGCTGAGTGCAAGTGACAATATGCGTCCCGCAATGGTATCGAATAAATCCCACGCTCGTAGCTGTAATCCATGCTCGACTGGCGCCGCAGAGGCAATATAGCTGACCTGAAAAGCAAGGACAATCACATGGTTGAGTATGTGTAGCACGGGACCTTGCATCTCGTCTAGGACTTGTTCTGTGCTGGATGTGACCATTACGACTGGCAGCAAAATTTCGACGCAAGTTGTGACGAATGATGTTTTGGCGGTAGTGTCCTCAAAGTAGAGAACACGGTTGATGTAATCAATGACTCTGCGCAGGTATTGCGTGAGACGCGAGAGAATACCGTGTAAAGCATCGTTCTGGGTGGTAATGACAAAGGAGCACTCTTGGAATAGTGTCTGCCAAACTGAGATAAACTGCGATGCCACTGTAGGATTCCAAGCATCCCAAGTATAGAGAACGTTGGTGTTTGGATGACTGAAGCTGCGGCTGTCACCACTATTGAGATGCAAAGATCTAGGAGTCTTCAGGATCCTGAGGATGGTCTCTGCTAAATCGCCCGAGCCAATGAGGGTTGATTCATGGTAGAATGTTCCTTGCATTAGAAACGGCATTTGGCCTCTCTGCAGTATTGCGGCGATCTGGCCTTCTTCGGCTACAGGCGGACGAGGAGAACGTTGAGGCAATGGTTGATTGAGAGGCCGTAGTGTCCTAGCCACAGTGGGTGAGCTGACCGCTGCATTACCAGTGGACCACTCATGTGCTTTAATGATTCTCTGATGTTGAGGGACTCTTTTACGACTTTGATGAGGACCCTGTGGCGGCAAAGATTTGTCAGGAACATGTCGCGTGGGACACTGGAATGCCTCCAGCTGAGCAGGCCGCAGTCCCCTTGCCTGGACGAAAGAGGAAATCATGCGGCCTTTGCCAGAGCGATTCTCGTAGTGTGAATGCAGTCTGCTTGGCAAACTTGGCTGCAATAGGACAGGATGCGTATTAGAAGCCTTTGGTTCAGTAGAGTAATCGTCAAGAGTTGTGAAGGCCGGATTTCCGGTTTGTCTCAATAGAATTCGATTAATTGTACCTGCGGTTGATGTCTTGAGGGATGCTATTTGCTCAGGATTAGGGATGGCGGCCTTTATTGGTTTGGTTGACGGACCGGGTACGTCAGAAGTCCTTTGGTCTGATTGATGGCCCGGAAGAGGCCCTTGTGCCAAACCGTGCCCTGGTAGAGAAGGCGGTTTTTTTCCTTGAGATCTGACTCGACTCTCCACTGGAATCAAAAGTCTTGAATGCACGTCCTTCGTATTAGCTTCTAAATTTGATCGAACATGTTTAGATAATTGGTCTGACCTCGATTTGTCCCTACGCGTGCGTGCTCGTCGAGCTGCAATCTTGAGGAATTGAGGTTGATCATCTGCGCTTAGTTGGGCAAATGATGGGGCATCTAAGATCTCAAGCTGCAGTGCCACAGACACGGGCTTGCTATGACTGTGTTTTCGTTGTTCATCAAAACGACTTTTGGCTTTTGGCTGCTTCGTACGCTCATGTCTTGCTTTCAGGCTCCTTGAACGATCTAGGGGAAATATTCCGGTTGTACCGAACCTCTCATCGAGTGTCCTTTGTCCTTTGGCAGGCAGTCGGCCTTTTCTTCCAATCCGAGACAACAGCGGGGGCAGCATGTCAATATGATTGTCTTCGATTACATCATCCAGTGATGGTTCACCAAAGTCATCGATATCATGTTCAAACAGCTGAGGAGGCCGCCCAACCGATGGCTTTGCTGGAGAAGAATGATTCGTATCTGAGACAGAATCTTCAGATATGTCAATCACCGGAACACCACCGTCTTCTGTAAGAGATCTTCGAGGTTTGCTTGTCTTGAGCTTCTGTGCTACCCCTTTTGCGGCGGATTTTTGAACCGGAGAATTGACAGAAGGCCTTCTGGGTTTCTTCTTGATCGTCTGCTTATCGAGGTCTAGGGTTAACCAAGACGCAGGAAGCACACCTTTGATTCGTCGTTGCACTTTCTGGATGCCTTTCCATTGACGCCTATCAGCAGCCAGCGGAGACGATCCTCTTATGGAGCTGCCGTCAGTTTGGGAGCCTTCCGAAACTTCGGAAGAGTTGTCTGTCTGGATCCTAGGCTCAGATAGTGCTTTGGTGAGCGACGACGCAACAGGCGTGGGGAGGCCAAGCGGCGTTAAGTGCTGAGGTGGTCCAGAGATATCATTCGGCGTCATGAGTGCACTGGACACATTGGAGCTGCCAGAGTGAGGAGGCGAGTGTGGCATCTCGAACATGTCAATACCCACATCTCCGCGACGAGCGCGGCCGAAATCCGCCGGAGGTAGCTCAGGAATATGAAATTCCCGTTGTCCCAAGGGTTCGCTAGTTTCCCTGTACGATCTGTGCGCAACCTTCCTTCTCTTGTTGGGAAGCCGATTTGGTATGTCTCCGTCAAGGATTGCGGAGAGCTCTGGTAACTCGTCATCGTCTTCGAAAAGTTCCAGCGGCCTTGGAGACTGTGCTGCTCTACTCGCCTCTGGTGAAGAAATGTTCTGGGAGGGCAGAGAGCTGTGCACGTCTCCGGTGCTCTGGGCTTCCGTAGAGTCGCCCACCTGATTGCTGAAAAAAAGATCTTGGTGTTGCGTGTCATCGGCCGCCGGATTTTGGTATGCTCCGGAACTAACGGGGGCGATCCGCACAGGCTTCAGCCCGTGAGCTTTAAGCTCCTGCTGATAGCGAGCGTCTTCGAGAGCATAGGGGTGGATTTGGATTGGGTTCCGCCGCCGCAATTCCCTGCCAAGGTAGCGAGGATGGGAGTTGTGTTGGTAGTGCCAATCCGTCGGTTCTGGTTGTGTTGATCGATTGGCTTGGCCGTGCACTAGTTCGTCGTGGCCTGCAATTTCAACGGCTTCGTCATCGTCTGTAAAAGACCGAATGGACGAAAGAGGCGATGAGGACTGGCTGTGATTGACGGAGTTCGACCTCGATTGCACATAGGTATTCCCAAGTATCTCCCTGACGGACTTCAGTCCGTATTCAAGCTCAGCTTGAAGCTGATCACCAACTGAGGCAGAAGCAATTTCGTGGGCTCCGGTAGTACATGAAGGGTCTGACTGATTTTCACCAGGTCTCCTTTCTTTAGCTGAGATGGTCTCGACCTTCTGTGGCAAGGCATGATTCCCACTGGCAACCGCAAATGCGCCTCCAATATGCTCAATCTCTACTCCCCATGTTAGTTCCCCAGCACCGACGGTGGACTTAGGTTCCTTGGAAGTCGCGGGTGCAGCCGCTGTGGGAGAAATGGTTGTGCTACCCCAGCCAACGTCGTCCTCCTCATCGCTGTCTGGTACATAGCCTTTCTCCCTCCATTCGGCCATCGGTCGAGCTGCCCATGTCGTGCTGTCTCCTACTTCGAGAGGTCCCAGTTGGGACGTGCTTGTTTGATCGTTAGACGCGTTGTCTCCCATGTTGCACGCGTCGCCGAATTAATTGTGGAGATCACCGGAGCGCGTAATAACTATTTTTCCGGCAACTGCCCTTATTGATATTCTTTTGTTGGGCTTCAAGAGCCTGGCGGTGGGTGCGCGTTGGCTGCCATTCATTCAAGATGAGCCGACGAGGGCTTATACCTGTGGCGCTGGCCGTGGGATTTGGTGTTGCAAACGGTAGATCTCACAACAGGAAGAATATTGCGAGAAGACTGACTTAGCCACAGGTTACATTACATTCAACCCTGCGCTTCAAGATTTACAAGTAGAGAAGCTCAGACAACAGGAGTGAGTTTTCTTTGTCTTACCTAGGCAAGGGTGCTAACGAAGCCACATCTAGAGCTCTCGAGGCCGCCAACCTTGGACCGAACATTATTGAGGTTCCTATTAGTGGCAAAGGTGGAGCTAAAAGCGAATCTGCCTCGACCACCGAACCCGGTAGCATCGGTGAAAATGTGGCATCTGAGCGTGTTGAGAACAGCGACAAATCTCGCCCTAAGACCTGGTGGCCATTTGGGAGGCAGAGCAATTGAACTTCATCTATACTCACAGAATATCTGCGCTGGCCAGTCTTCGTCAACAGCCATGCGTTCACCGAAGTCAACAATCCCAACATTGGTGCGGTTGAGATTTGATGTCATTCAATATGACATGTCGCTCTTCAGCTGGAGAAGTCGAGCAACCAGGTCAGCCACATCGATAATTCTTTCATGCAACAAGATGTGAGATGCAGGCCGAGCTACGTTTGCCTCTCGGACACAAGTTCGCAAAAGAGGTTCGCATATCAAGCGACGAATCAGTCTGTCGGCAGGTCTCATCCAGTGACTATGTGGCAATCACCATGCAAGCGCACCGGGCATAGTTCACCACCACAGCTTTAGCACATAACTAGCTATCTATTCGGAGGGCCAAATCTTGTGCGCGGACTTGCATGGGCTTCGTGCTTGAATAGACATCCAAAGCGCCACTCACCGTGGAACGATGCATTCTGGGCTCATGACCATAGGGAACAAGCTAGAGACCCATCCCATACGTTCAACCTGTCAAATCTAGGCTGATACCAAGAAATCGGGCCTTTTCGTTTTACGAAGCATCGTCGCACCTTCTGGGCAACTTCTGAAGGAGTTTCAGCAACTCTCAGGTGTGTATATTTAAGCTCAGGGCACGAGAATGGTTTTGCCCACTTCCAAGTCCTAAAAAGCCAAAAGGCCGATTGGTTGGCACAAGCGGAGAGGTAAAGATGTTACCATTGATACTGTAATCTACTGTGGAACTGCGATCTCATCGGACACTTCTGATAGTCTATCGAGTAGTCCGGTGATGCCAGCATAGGGGGATTGCCCGAAATACCGGCCATTGGTTTTCGCCCGCTTATCCCCCAAACATGAACGGAAAACATACCCGGCGTCCTCCTAATTCTCACGTCCACTGTGATGCACCGATATGCGTCAGGTGACTCGCTCTCACTGTATTTCCTCAATCAATTTGCCACTTGACATGGGTTTCGGCGGTCCAAACATCCTGCCCACCTGCTTACCCAACCACTCCTCTGGTACGCCCAGGCGGATGCCCTGTCTGTCGCTAATCCATCTTGTGTACAGCGGGTTTGGCTTCTCAACCGCTTCTTCTCCTGGCGATTCGTTCTCGGCACCTTCGGCAGCCACAGCGGCCGCAAGGGTTTCTGGCTTAGCATTGGCTCCCCGCCGCTGCGTAATTTATCAATATCAGCATAGATGGTGTCTGTGGTAGACCTACCTTCGAGGTCTGCTTCTTCAGAAGCTTGTTGATCGTGGACTCTTTCTCTTCCATCACTTTCTTTTCGCTCAAATTCTTTCGTCGCCTAGCCATCTCCGAGCGTCGCATGTTTTGTTCCTCTTGCGTAAAGTGCTTCTTGATCTGGTAGATCGTGGTAAGCCGAAGTAGTCCCGAACATGAGGGTTAAACTTACTTGTGGCGCCATATCCAGGGCCATAAACCCTTCGTCGTCACGTCTCTGACGCTTGGTCATCTTTGCCAGATCGGGTGTCGCAGTACCAGACCCGGGAGTCGTGCCATCACTGTCGATGTCAATGTCTACATCATCGCCGTCCGCGTCTTCTTCCTCTTCCATATCTTCCTCTTCGCCCTCCGCATCACCGCCAACTCCATTATCTTCTTGCTCCTCTTCCTCATCAGACTCGAGCTCAGATAGTTCTTCGTCATCGCCAGCCTCATCGCCCTCGGCGTCAATATCAGCCTCTTTTGCCTCGACACTTTTGAGAGGCCCAGTTGGAGCGGGTGTCACAATCAAAGTCGGCTTTGAAAGCTTGCCGCCCGACTTTGGCGTCTGTTTTAACACAATCTTTGGAGGTTTGGGTTGTTCAGGCTCGTCCATATCAACATCTTCTTCATCATCAGGCTCCCCATCAGCATCCTCTTCCTCCGAGCTCTCGGCTTCGGCACCGATCTCATCGAAGTCGTTCATGGGCTCGTCCTGCTCGTCGCCTTCATCGTCATCTTCTTCGTCGTCGTCGTCATTCTCCTCGTCCTGTTCTTCGTCGTCGTCGTCACTCGGCCCTGGAATCACGTAGCTCTTCTGGGTCCTCCTGCGTTTTTGGCCATCCGTTTTCCAATAATCGCCAGGTTCCAAGGTATCTTGTAGGGCTTTGACGTGCTTATCGGTCGTGACCTCTCGTAGCTTGCTAGATGGTAACTTCACCGTGAGTTTGATGCTTCTCCTCCGAGCTTCTGGCGTGTTGGAACGAGACACCGTGACCGATGATGGTGCTGCTTCGTTGACAGATGCAGCTGCTGCACGGCGAGGTCGGCTGGACATGGCTGCTGAAGATGATGCAGGTATGCTAGACGCATTGTCAGCGCTCTTGTGTTGTGCATGCTTCAGTCTAAGTCTGGGAGCCATTTTGGCATATATGAGGTTTAGCTGGTCAAGGCAATTATGATGGCGATATGAGCGAAGACCTGCAAAGACTGTTGAGAATTTTAGAATTCCCATCTCTTCCAGTGATAGCCCATGTCGAGCGGATCAACACGACACTGCACCTGGGATATCATGCGGATATGATACCACGAGGTCTTATTACACGCTCACACAAACGAACGACATCACCAACTTGTGGTCAATGAAGACGAACCAGTGTTGAAGCTTCTTGTTGATCCCCACTTTCAAGATCAATCTTCTGAGTGCCACGCCGTCTTTTCATTGAGAATACTTCAGGCTCGACAACAACCTCCGCTGTCTTTGTTCATGCTTTATGCAAATGCCATCTGGAGTTCCGATATGCAAGGAGAAAGAAATTGTAACTCACGCGTTTTTTCCAACCCGTATAGTGCCTGAGCTTCGCGGCTCCCAGTCGTCACTGCCACTTTCTTCTGAATCTGAATCGTCTATCGATTCTTCGGTGCTTTGCTGTCTGACATGTTTTGATGATCTCTGAGATTGTGCCATTTATTAGTGTAGCTCGAAGCGGAACCGATTCTCATCCGCAGACTTGGGACAATGCCGTTAATTCGGTAGATGGTTCTTCAAGACAAAGACCAGGACACGATCCTAACCCTTAAGTGCTGTAGTTGTGGACCAAAGCACAGTTTGAAAGATTCACCAAGATGTCATAATTTGAATGAACAGGACTCCGTGGAGCAGGAAGCCGCATAAACCTGTGTATTTTCCTTCAACACTGAAAGCCTAGACCCCTTGTCACATATCACCAGATTTGGGCACTAAATCCAGCCCTAGAACGCTGCCTCGGCTTTCGTACGTATCCCGCGTTTGAATGCCCAGCCACGACGCAATAGAGACTTCTCTTTGACCATCTAAGCATCTGGCTTTCACAAGAACGATCCCCAACATGACGGACCCCTCGGAACCAAGGCGGCCAACAATACCGGACTGGCAGATGAACTACATACAGTCCTCAGCTACGCCCAAGCCCCTCCCGAAAGACCTGCCCTCAAACTCCAATGATGCACCCTCAATCGACACTGGATTACTAGAGCTAGCCAAACGCTGGCTGAAGGATGAGTCGATACGTGACTCTCCCAGAGAACGCAAAGTAGCATTTCTAGAAGAGAAAGGCCTGCAAGGCGACGACATACAGAAGCTCCTAGATACGCAGGACATGCCTGAAAGAGAGCCCAAGACGAAGACTGTGCACGATAGCGTATCACCGGCGAGCACGACGAAAACGCCTTCTCTTTCATCATCAGGTACACCGACACCAAAAAGCGACTCTTCCGCAACATCATCACGCGACGTCCCTCCAATAATAACATATCCCGAATTCCTCCTTCGCCCAGAAAAGCCTCCACCTCTCGTCACCTTCCGGCGTCTAGCTTACGCGACCTACGGCTTGGCCGGCCTCACGGCTCTCACATACGGTGCCAACCAATACCTCGTTCAGCCAATGCTCGAGTCTCTGACCTCCGCGAGACACGCACTCGCAGATACCACCCTCCAAAACCTTGAGAAGCTTAACTCGAAGCTCGAAAGCAATGTCTCACACATCCCGTACCTGAGCTCCAGTGCAGTCCTCAAACGCAAAGCTGGAGAAAGCTACGGCGAGGATGACGTCGAATCAGTCAACTCGGACCCGACCGAGCTCTTTCATCGGGATATAGCAACTCAAACCTCACCTCTTCAATCCCGCACCTCCTCCCTAAGCTCTTCCACATCTGTCAATCGCATGCACCGTGATGCCAATCAAACATCCACCCAATCCTCTCGTCTCACCATGATTCACGCCTCTCTAACCTCCCTCCTCGCCTCATACTCCCAAGCCACCACCTCCCAACACGCTGCCGAATCCCTGAAATCCACTGTTGAAGACCTCCAATCCTACCTCGACAACCTTCAGTACAGCCACAACTCTTTCAATTCAAATTACGACCACATATACCCAGGCTTCGAGGTGCAGAAGTCGCCATCGAAGAGGAACAAAGCAGGAGACGATGACGAAGCAGGGAAGTTCAAAGCTGAGATCCGGGCGGTGAAAGGTGTATTACTTAGCAGCCGAACTTTCCCAGCCGGCAGAAAGCCGGTTGGGGGCGTTGGTAACATTGGAATGGTGGGCGCGAGATGACGAAATGTACTGTTCCTGATCAAGGGGAACTAACCAATCTATTTCTCGTACAAACCCCCTTTTTGAAACTCTGATAAAATCAGGAATGAGCGTAAATCCGCCAGCTATTCTATCTAGTATACCTACTACTCACCATTGAGGCTGTGTTGTAACGTTCCACCTTCCGAAATCCCCTTGTTATGCAGAACTTCAAAAACCCGCGTTCTGAATGCAAAATACTATCAGTCTTGCCCCCTCAGTTCTGCATCCTACATAGCCCCATTCATTCCAGCATAATGCAAGGTTAGGCTTCTCCCAGAAGCAGACCAGATCATGGCGTCGCCCTACACATCCCCACCAGCCTCTTAACTCCCACCATCCAATTGCCACACTCCTCTACCTTATCCCTGTGAATCTCGATTTGCAAAGCACTTGCTCGCTCAAAATCTCTTCTCTCCAGCGCCTGCGACAGCTCGACCATCATCTGTACGGTATCAGGTGTCAAAAGCTCTTCGTTGTTCAGGTGGTCAAACAGCAGGTTCAGCCGCTTCTCCGTGTCATCGACCTGTGGCTTGAAGGAAGTTGGAGCTCGGGCCTTAACACGCGTGATCTCGGATGAGAGGATGGCGTAGATGGGTTGTGCAGCAGCAGGAATGTGAGTGCGGTCGCCTTTAGCTATACAGAGAGGTCAGTCAGTAAAGGAGTGTGAGATCAAAGGCTCGACGACGACTCACGGTATTTTCGCGCAGAAGCCTTAGGGTCTAGCTGAGCGGTACTGGGACGGGAGGTCTGCTGGGGTGGAACAGCTGGTGGGGGAGGTTGAGGTTGTGACGGAGGCTGCACCTGTGGAGAGAAGGGTTGACTGGTTGTTTGTGGCGTGTACGGGCTAGACACTTGTGGTGCTTGAGAGGGCGTTGTTGCATATGGATTTGGAGGAGGCGCACTTGAATATGATGATGCTTGAGGAGGTGGGCCAATCGGTGGTCGGGAAACTGGGGCCGAGGACTGGCTACCTGGAGCTGGGGCGTATCTGCTTGGCGGTGGAGCGTTCGTAGGAGGCGCATTATACGGTGATGGGCCGCGTGGAATGGGAGGCTGCATTATGTTCTGGCCGATTTGCGGTGTGGTAGCAGGCTGTGGAGCATAAGCATTAGCGCTTCTCGACGCTGGTCTCTCTGCCTCGTATTGCTGCTGTTGGGTGCCAGCCAGTGGTGACGTCACTCGAGGTGGTGGAGCTGGTCCCTTAGGGGGGGGAGGTGGCGTTTCCCTCTGTGGACGGCCATATGGAGGTGCCATTGGTAGTGTTGTTGGTGGTGGTGGCCCTTGCGATACCACAGGTGGTTGATTGGCGAACGGCGAAGCGATGGGCTGAGGCGGTACACTTGGTGTGCCTCGGCGCGGCGTAGGAGGTTTCGTAAAGCCTTCTGGTAGGTCGTTCCAATTCAACATATTGGTCGCTTTAGAAGGTGGGGGTATCGAAGGTGACTGAGAGTATGCCCTAGGTGGGGGAATTGGGCTTGGTTGAGGTGCACCGTAGCTCTGAGGAGGGGGTCCAGTTGGTCCTCTCATTTGTTGGGATGGTTGATAGCCTCCCACAGAAGCATATGGGTTAGAGGGTGCGTATGGATTGGATGGTTGCGAGGAAGTCGGCGGCGCATAAGGATTCATGGGTTGTGGTGGAGCTGCAGCGCCGTGGGGGTTCTGAGCCTGTGGGGTAGTGGGAGAGAAAGTTGCTGATTGAGGCTGGTATCCACCAATGGCAGGAAGTGGTTTCTGACGAGACGTTGTGGCGGACTGTGTTGGGGCAGCAGCTGGCGCAGCTTTCTTGGTAGCTTGTCTGATTCGGCTCCTCGCCACGTCTGCTTCCGGATAGTTCCTGGGGAGTAAATCGAGGTACTTCTCAGCAATGGAGAGCTGACCATGAGCTGCGACAATGTCGGCGTATTCTAGGTACTTTTGGTACAAAGGTTCGAGCTTCCAATCGGAAGTTTTCGAAAGCTCTGTGTCCTGGAATTTGGTGACTTTGCGGAAGACGGTGACTTTTTCAATCAAGTTTTGCAGTCCGCGAGCATGTAGAGAGAAGGCAGAACCAGTTTGCTCGTTTGTGGCACCAGCCTCTTCGCTCTCCTTCAATTCCTGCAACCAAATGGAGACGACCTTTTCGAGCTTCGAACCTGCCAGGTAACAGAATGAGGCATCCTTCCGTGCGTCTGGTTGCTGCTGTACTTGCTCTTCCAGTCGATCCCCCAATGCGTCACAAAGGTCTGGGAATTCCTTCTCATCTGCGAAGGTACACAAAGTTGCCATGACCTCTTTCCAGTTGGCCAAGTCTGCGTTGTGAACCACATCCCACAAATTTTTGCCTACAACCGAGGCAAGTAACCGGAGGTAGGTAGGGCCTCCTGACTGTTTAGCAAAGTATGCCTCTTGGGCCTTTTGAATGCAAGCGTTGCCGCCACATATAGCGACCATGAACGCATCTGACATCCGACCTTCCTGGAGACAGACATCAAGTGCTTTGTCAAACTGCCCAAGCATTAGAGCCCTCGTAATTCGTCTGTCCGCTTCGGACTCGGAGCCAGTGTATATTTGGAAAGGATTATTGGTCCTCGTCACCTTCGTGGCTGCAAGCTCGGACAGGAAGTCACCATCATCGGTGCTGTCAAACATGGAGGTAAATCGCTTGTGACTTTTGCCTGCTGTTCCGTTGACCTGTCGCTGTTGACCGTCCTCTTTGTCTGCGACCAGATTAAGTCCGGAAATACCATCCGCAGCTTCATCAACCTCACTGAAGCCTAAGTAATCCACGATCTTCTTTCTGGGATTGCTTGACACTAAAGTCTCAATGACTTTCCAGTCAGCCTTTTCTTCTTCGGACTTAGCGTTTGCAATTCTGCTTTCGCACAGACTTGTGAGATCTCCGGATTGCAAGGTAGTCTCAAAACTGTCGGTCGCAGGCCCTACACTTGAGTCTACCTCGAACTTTGTGATCTCAACTTTTGATAACCTCGACTTTCCGGGTTCCGCGGGCCTCACGGAGACAATCCTACCTCCAAATCCGAAAGACGCGGTTATTGGCCTCTCAAGCCATTTCGGTGTCTTCAGTAGCGAGAACGACGAAGTTTGTGGCGCCGTCTGTGCCTTCGAGAAGAAGTCTTCCCCTTCCGCAGCCAAATTTTCATCGGAGGCTTGGGCCGCCGCAGGATTTGTGTTCTGGAGTGACTGTACTGACAGTTTTCCATCGAATGAAGCAGTTGCGAAGAGATTTGGATTATGAGGATTCCACCTCGTCTGGAAGGTCCAATTGGTAACAACTGGAAAGTCACCGTAAGGCTGACCAGTCTGAGGGTTCCAGCAGATTGTTCGATTATCCTTGCCACAAGAAAGCAACAAATCACTGTCTTGTTGGCACCACGAAAGCGACAACACTCCAGAATCATGTCCCCGCATGATCTTTTCGGGGGCATTCGAGTTTCGTAAATCCCAAACCAGGATCAGGGGCTCCTGCTCAAGGGGGACAGCTGTGATGAGCCTTGTAGGCTTCTCCGGATCCCAAGCGACTGCGCTTACGGCCTTTCTCCCATAATTGTTCAATGTCAAACTCTCTTTCTTCGTTTTCATGTCCCACACCGTCACAAATCCTCCACTGCTTCCTGTAACCAAGATGTGCGAGACCTTCTTATTCCAATCCAAGCAGTCGATGTCATCAGCTCGAGCAGCCGTACTTCCCAGTCGGATAGGAGCCGTAGCGTTGTTCAGATCAGTGATAAAAAGTTCGCCCTTGGCTCCGCCGGTGGCCAACAGGTTCGAGTGTCTAGGGTTGAATTGTAGAGCCTTGATGGCGCCGCTGTGCGTTTTCGTGCTCGAGACAAGCGCATGCTCCTCGTTCTCCAACAGCGCATCCACATGCCACAGACCCAACGTACCATTGTCAAGCGCCCCTGCAATCACACCCCGCCCATAAGAATCGCCAGGATTGGTCCAAGCAAGATCGTGAAAGCTAGAGGAAAAAGAATCAGCACAATCGAAGCCCCACTGTATGGCCGGTAGCGACAAACCCAGAGTCTGTTGCAAGTGTCACTGCAGGCTTCAGCTCGTGCCCTTGGGCCGTGTCGTCCAGCGCCAAATCCCACAGTTCCAGACAGGTTTCGTTACTGAAATCGATATCGACCGCCCCAGATTTTGTACCAGTAGCTATCCATGGAGCCGCCGCACCTGGCGACCAAGCAAACGCAGCTGTTCGTGGTATCTCCCTCAGTCGCACCATGGTGGCTGATCAGGTCAAATTTCACGAGGTAAGGAAGGCTTGAGGAATAGAGCATCTAAGAACAATGCAACAGACTGTAGAGAGGCATGGATCAGTCGCGCTAAAGGAGAAACAGTTTAGACAATCAATATATGCAGCTGCGAATGCTACGGACAAACCTCCAGGTGTCCTTTGGATTTCGAGTTTGGGTCGCGGCTCGTCATCGGAAGAGTTGCCCTGAAATTGGCCGCAGACATTTCGGCCGTCTGCCCGCCGTATAACTAAATTCCCCAATAACCATTTTATGTTTTCTCATTTAAGAAGTCTTCTGTGCATTTTGGAGCGTTTAAAGCCCTAGAAAGGCGCCAGTAACGAAATGGCAGACGTGTCAAATCGTCCAAATTCCACGATTTATGTTGGCGGCCTACATCCCACTCTCGTTACCTCCGCCGTGCTCTCAGATGCCTTCATACCATTCGGCGAAATTTCCGACATTTCCCTTCCCAAACCTGAAGCACCATCGTCTACGGATCTACATCGTGGCTTCGGCTACGTGGAGTTCGAGGAAGCCGGCGATGCGAAAGAAGCCGTCAACAATATGGATCAGAGTGAACTCTACGGACGAATTATCAAGGTCGCCATGGCGAAACCAGAAAGAAAGGCCGACGAACCTGGAGGAATCGGGAGCAAGACAGCCATATGGGAACAGGTAGGTCTCTTTCGTTCCGTCAGGCCTTCTCCTCGAATATTCGGTCCGTAGCTGATTAAGTATGTAGGAAGGATATCTGGCTGAATACGCTGTCAACGAGGAAGATCGAACAGCAGCACAACAATCACAACTTAGTGCAAACAGTCGACCTGACGATCCAATGGAGGGCCTTGAGGGTCTAGACGTTGCAGGACCAAAGCCAGAATGACAGGTTTTGTACCACGCATGGTAACAAAATTCGGTATTGCACTTGCATAGCGACGGCGCAAATGGGAGGAATTCGAGACCATGATGCAGGTTGCGCTTATGTACATTATACTGCGATATGATACCCCCGTCAGCGAAGGACAGTTTGACGTGTGCCACCACTGCTTCCGGCCCAATTTTCTTGCCCCACCAATCTCCTCTCGACTCTTTACATTCAGCAGTTTAGATCCCTAATGGTCCTTGCCAGACTTGTGAAGGCGAAGGGTCTTGTCCGTAAGCAGCTTCTTGCCCATAGCAAAACAAGCCGCAAAAAGGGCGAACCTGGCAAAGGTGTCAGCGTGTTATCAGAAAGTAGTGCCATGTCTCTTACGCAATGACAACTCCGAGTGGCAACAGCTCGGGTGGGATCTTCTTCAGTGTCCTCAGACGCCCCGTGACTGTGTGTGCTGTGAATAGGCGTTAGAATGTTTTGTTCTGATCCCGATTGGATCCGGCTCTGGGGTACTTGCCGCTGTGCTCATCTTCCTGTAGGGAAATAGTCAGTCTTAAAACATCACACATGAGGGGACCTTAGACTTGCCTTCACCCGTAGCATTGTCCTCGTAGTATGGAATGGTCGGCTTGTTCGGAGGAGAGGTTGTCGCTGGAGGGGTTGCTTCATTGCTTGAAAGCGCATGAGCGGTTGCCTCATGATGGGCTGCATTCTGGCGAGGAGAGCTGTATTCATAGTGATGAAGCCAGGGAAGAAGGTTGGAGCAATGCTATTTTGGAAGTTCGAAGTTGTAAGTCGGGAAGCTGGAGCTCTGGAGGTGGGAGCTTGGAGGTTCGAAGCTCGCCAATCATTTGCACCGCTTTGGAGCTCTTCCTTGGCATTGTCCACAGCATCACTGCAATCGTCCTTCGACCTTCGCCCTGGTTAACGAGCGTTGCTTGGTTTCATTAAGACAGAAGACACATTTCGGACTGCACCCAAAGCCCAAAGCCTACCATACCGCAAAGATGCCCGACATTGAGATGCCAGACCCCGAGGAACTCGGCGGCAATGTCACTAAGCCATTCAAATTCGTTACAGGTTCGTACCTTTGACAGACCTCAGACATAAACCTCTGACAGAGCTGACTCTTTGCTGTAGCTGGTATGCAGAACCCCATGCCAATCCCATGCCAATCCCATACCATTGCTCTGCAACATTTTCACGGCGCAGAGTCGGCGTCCTTTCTTTCCGCTTTGATCGCATCCTCGGTTCCGGCTACGTCCACTGACTTAGATTCACGCCATAGGCTACGATGCCCGCTTCCCCAACCAAAACCAGTATACCTCACACCTGCATTACTATGCAGAGAACGCCCATTAACTTCCTACGCAGGACAAAGCACTGCTGGCAAAATTACGTCGACTACCACAAATGCATCCTTGCCAAAGGAGAGGAGTTCCGACCCTGCCGACAGGTATAAATACTGAACCTTGTGACCACCACTGTGTTGAAAGTGTCCGACTAACCTGGACAGTTCTACCTCGCCTACCGCTCACTTTGCCCCCATGCCTGGGTCATGAGATGGGACGATCAACGCACAGCGGGCAACTTCCCGGTCGATCTCGAGCATTAAGCGGCCGAAGCAGAGGCGGCGACAAGAGTGTGTGTAAGAGGCATGGCTGCACATGATAGCACAGCGAAGCAGAACTGTATATAGCTTCACGATTCAACCACCGCTACGCTATTTTCCTATTAACAGGCTGGGCGTCCTTCCCGTACCATATACAAGCGCATGTCCCTGACGTCCTTGATCACAACTCCAACCTGAGCATACAATGCCCAGGGGTCCTCAAGAGACCACTATGGGATCAATACATCGTCCACATTCCATCCCATGTTGACATGCACAGTACTCCCATCTTTTATCCCCGCCTCCGCCAGATTCTGTATGTCCTTAACGATAGGCACGTTGCCAACCACCTTCCCATTACACCACAACTCTTGATCTAGCAGGATGATAGCCAACGTTTCTTAAACTATAGTTTTCAGCCTCTCTAGGGTATCTGCCGGCCTGTACTTGCGTGGTGGCATCGGGTGAATGGCCTTTCACGTCAACGAAAACATCCATCTCCCAAATTTTCCTGCTCTCTGGCATTCGGGTCGAAGTTCAACGTGAATCAGCGATATGTTGATTTCGCTTACAAGGTTGATGTAATCGTATAGGTTGGGGCCCACTCTAGCATCATCCTCGCGCTCGATAAGGATATATTTCAGATGTTGAAGCCATACTGGTATCCTAACCTTTTTCTGTATCAACGATTTGAGGCGCAAGACGTTGGCGTGAGGTTCGCTTTGTACTGAGATAATCCTATTACAATCGACCACATTTAGCAGCTCCGGAGGATGCGGCGGCAGATATACGATGCAAGTGGTATCACAGCCACTTTTCTTCATCAACAGCACGTTGACATGAACAGTCAGTAGCTAGCTTACACCTCCATAACTCCATAGCAAAGGTGCTTATCGACCGGATACCTTGGATTGAGATCTCGAATATCCGATTTAACAGCAAGGACACTACTTGTGGATTCAACAAGGAGCACCAAGTACTCGGTCTTTTGAGTCCTTGGCGGATCTTCATGCTGGAGTAGGTTGGACGCCGGTGCGAGCGGGCCAGTGCGATAGACGAGGATTCCACATGAGATTTGTTGGGCTCTTGGGGAAGGCTTTTTCGCACCTGCTGCTCCAGAACTCGAGACCAGATTAAGTAGAGGTAATAGGTATGTCTTCTTCTCCCTTGTACCTATTGCCCCTGCCTTCTGGCTTCACAGGTCGTGGAGCCGCTCCCTACAAGGAGAAAGCAGCGTGGAGAAAATGAGTGCAGGCAAGTGCGAGCGAGGATACCTGACATCGTCCAGCAGAACGCTTGATCCTCACTTCTTGAGGGCAACAAATTGGTGTCCATTCTCGACCAAGAGTGACTATCTGCGATAGTAACCAAAGCGCTCAGCTATTCCGTCGTGTTAGAAAGAAAGCTACCTGATATTAGCATCTGGCCTCCCCCTCTCATTCATCTTCACGAAGACAGTGTGGCACAACAGGAAGTAGGATTGTTGGTCGCATGGCTCTGCCAAAATGCCCGGGGACTGTTAAAAGGTAGAATGGAGAGTCGAGCTAGTTTAGACCAGTTGTTAGACAAGATGTAGCATCTGCATTGAGGAAAATTGCCTCATATCTCGAGTTATAACTTTGCTGTCTGGGGGGGCATATTCGCCAGCCGTATGCCCTGCTCTTACAGCAGATCGTCAGCCAGAGTCCACACCTCACATCAATAGGAAAGCTACTCGACTAGCTATGCTGATGCTGTGACTCACCCTGCCGATCCCTAGGGCCCATAGAAATGTGGGCGCATGAGCAGGGTCTGCTTAGGACAGAAAGAACATCGGCATAAATCCAGATCGAAAGAACATCAGTCAAGGACCAGCGTGTGAAGATTTTGTGAAAGAAGCGCAAGCTGTCTCGCTCGAACGCCGATGAAGAGGCTGCGTGTTGTTAAAGCAGCTCCCAGACATGTATCTCAATGCCAGGCATTTCTGCCTCTATGATGCTTTCTTTGCTACCCCGAGCCCGTCCCATTTTGGTACCTCTTCTGCAGTCTCCCGACCTCTTCAATCTACCACGATGCGTGTTTAGCGCTTCATAGAACTCCTTTTCAACGCTTCCAATAACTCCGGTCTCGTTGTCAACGCCTGTGCTGCTTGGGCATAGCTGACCCACTGCCTAGCTCTCTTGTGCATCTCTGGCCATTGCGCCTTCTCTTCCATGACTGTACACTCCCAGAATTGATAGCATGCTTTCGGAGCGTCTTGCGTCAACTGCGAAGCTGGTCTTGTTTCAGGGATTTTACCGAGGTCCTTCTCCACCTTGCAGATGATGCCAGCTTCCTCCCATGCTTCACGACAGGCAGCTGCTTGTGCCGTCTCGTCAAGCTCCCACCCTCCCTTCGGTAGCACCCAGCCCCCACGCCGAACAGACTGAATGAGGAGGACTTTGGTTTTGTCGGCAGAAAGTGGCACAACGCCGGCAACTAGACGTTCTCCCTGCGAACCGTAGCCTAGGACAAGATTAGCCAGGCATCTAGTGGAGATGGCAAGCTGCTCAGCATACGCTGGTTGTCTCTGCCTGTTCTAGACTGCATAGCCATTTGTTGCTGAGCCATGCTAGGTGGGGTTCGATTGCTTTTTCCAAACTTCCCGGCAGGCGAGATCTTCTGTAGGATAAGCCGAAGTCTTGGTGTGAATTGCGCCAGCGAATAGGGTTAGAGTGAAACTTTCGCAGGTGTTGTCAGCTGGGCCGGGTTGGAATCAGGTCGCACGTGGGTATGTGTCAGCCGGGCAGCTGGGGGAGAAACGAGGGAAGAGGATTCAACAGTCAGGCATCTTGAGGGGTGGATAGGGTTTGTGAGGGTGCAATGCCTTCAGTCCCACGGAGGATGGGGCTCAGGGAGAGATCTGAACGTGCAGGGAAGCTTGGAAGAGGAGAGAGTTGCCATAATAGAAATTGTTTTAGGAAGGAAAGAGGGTACGAGCTCCGCGGCGGGAAGGCAACAGGGACAATGCTCGGAGTCACACTAAAAACGGCGTCAGAGTGGCTTGTAGCTTGACAGACACCCGGGATCTGCCCCAGGCGGTCTTCTGGGGCGTAAAACTAGGGACCTGGCTATCCAAGTGCTAGTTGAATAAAGTGCAGTGGGGCAGGTGCGTGGGACATTTTCTACGGCGACTTGCCAAAACGTGCTGGAAAGAACGTTCTTGGACCGATCAATCAATTTGAGGGGCCGCATGCCGCACAACGATGGAGGAAGGTTTTGTTGGTGTCGGCAGTACAGGTAATGCAATTACATCTAGGCAGAAATTCCCGGCGTGCATGTGGTGTATGTGTTGTGCGGTTGGAAGCGGTCCAGTGCCCATTGCCCGCATGCAGCTGGGCAACCCCATTTATCGTGGGGCGTCGCCCGTGACCCTGCGAGGCTGCCGACTTCCTGGATGCTTTCTTGCTGGCTAATAACCCTATGACACGCTCGTCTTACCATTATGCTCGACTAATTCACTTGATGAAAACCTCCAAGCACACTCCTGTCCACGCCCTCTCGAGTCTCCCCACTCTAGATGACCAGCAAGCGCTCGTGACCTCTTTCCTTTGACAGACATCCCCACAAGGGCGTTTGGTCCGTAACAAGTCGTTGGGCTAATCATGCAGTCGCCGGGAGAGTTAACCGATCTGTCGCTTATCAAACCTTTGGGTAAGGGGCTACTTGAACCAGTTGAAATGCTCGTTCCGCCCTCGTGCTCTTTTGGCAGGCTTTGATGTACAACGTCTTTCATGCCAACTGCGTCTGTCCAGTGACACACAAAGACTGCAGAGATATTCGGTCACTGCTGGTCGGGAAAAAACACAGTAACTGACGTGTTCACGAACTGTGGCAGGTTACCAGAGAAATAGGTCTTGTGGCTACTGCAAGACCAGTGATGGAAGTATGCAGATTCCACTCCATTCTACTGCATTGACTTTTCTTTTTCTTATCCACCGAAGACAACGCCACTGTCCCGACTTTGTCAATATGCTGGTAGTTCAACTAGCGCACATTAGACTGATAACTATGGTGCAAAGGTTCGTCATACTACATCTCGAGCGACAAGTTGAGAATAGACCACTATCAGGAACTCGTGGACAGAGGCTGGAGACGGTAGGCTCTCTCCATAGTGGCAAATCGAAAACAGGGCAAGTAACTGATACGCCCCCCCCCCTGTACAGCTCCGGTACTACATACTACAAACCAGACCTGCTACGATCATGCTGTCCACATTATACCATCAGGTACAGGCCATTCAACAGAGCGCTCCGGTGAATTGACCTTTTTGCCAGGCTCGACAGTTCGGCCTTTAAGGCGACGAGAGATCAAAGGAAGGTTCTTCACCGTTGGAATCGCTTCATACTCGGCCCAGAATATACACGCAAAGCAGCCAGACTTTGCCCAATCACTCGAGAGTAAGCCATCAGTCTTTTCAGGAAAGGCACAATCAAGGATAGAGTGGCAACGCCTGCAGGACAGAAATTTTCATCCCATTTTCTCTTTTAGCGCGGATTGAGATGTGGTCTAGCTTGGGCAATGGAGTGATTAACGCAGCTACAGGGAGAAACGTAAGCGACGAGACAAGTTTGACCTCGCATCTGCGGTAAATGTGTCGGAATACACATTTATTAGGAGACCTACGGATCCTGGGACGAAGAAACCCATAGAACCTGCCCACAAGTTCGAAGTGTCACTTGAATCAGACGCTTTCTCCGTCGAGAAGTCCGTTGTTTTGCCTAATACAACCCGTACACGCCGCTGACGATTCCTAGATGGAACGTCTTCTTAGCCTACCAGATGAAGGTGCACAAGGAACCAAAGTCCCGTTGGAACCATCAAAGCTTCAAACGATTTTTGTGCTCAGGGCTCGATCGAAGAACACTACGAATTAACGACATAACTCAAAAACTTGGCTCATATCATCAGTGCTACCGTTTGGATGGAAAATTGATCGCGGTTGGCGTGCTCGATCTTTTGCCCCATGGTGTCAGCTCTGTCTATCTCTTGCAAGTCCACACGCTTCGAAGCCGGCTGTCTTTTCGTTAATGCTAACATGAACAGCTACGACCCCGACTTCGAAGAATGGCAACTCGGCAAGCTAAGCGCATTACGAGAAATAGCCTTGGCGTTCGAAGGACAGTATAAATGGTACTACATGGGTCAGCATCATATAAGCTTCCTAATCGCGAGCCGCCTGCTGACTTCTTCCAGGATACTACATACACTCCTGTATCAAGATGAGATACAAAGGCGAATACCAACCGTCGTTCATCCTTGGTACGCCCACCAATCAAGCAAGCCGCCCAGCCCATGCTTACCCAAGAACAGATCCGGAGAGCCTCGAATGGTGTAGTTTTGATGACGAATACCGCAAGAAGCTCGATCGCAATCCTTACGTCTCCCTGTCCCGAGAAAAATCGCTAGCCGATCGAGCATGTTCTAGTCAGGATGCAGATGAAGTAGAGAACGGGCCGCAACCAGGAGAGGTCGAACAAACACAGGACAAAACCTCATCGGCTACTTTGATTGCGCCTTCAGCGGCGAATGTTGCTGGTGTCGCGGACTATGAGCTTGATTCCGAACCATCGGATGAAGATACAGAAATACCAGAAGGGTCTCTATTCGATTACAATGTACCTGGCGTCCTCAAAGCAGAAGAGGTCGCAAAGCTAGATCTCGATCATTGGAAATTGCTAGTGAGGAACATGCTAATAGATTTTGAGGTGAGATTTGTCCCGTTGTTCCTGCCTTGACGGATCCAAACTGACTTCAAGTGGTAGGATTTGACAGGCTGGGAAGAGTCTAGTATCAGAAACCCTCAATCTATCAAAGGCATTGCGGCAGAGCTTGCTGCCACGATTGGACCTAAGGTAATGGAGCATTCCGCTGTGAGCCTTTTCTGAAATAAAGGTACCCGCAACGCTGTGCCAATTAGCATGTGTCAGAATGCAACATTATCCTCAAGATCTTCCTTTACATGGCACATGTATGAAACACAGGTAAGCCACATTCATGCTAAACCATGTCACCAATTACTAACGAAGATTTCTCTCGCAGCTGCGGCCCTGACAAACTTATGGTGCCTGCTCTCAAAGAGTGACTCGCAAGAGCCTGAGCTGAGCTGACCTAAGCTGACCTAAGCTGACCTTGGACGCCCCGTGGGCCCAAGCATCTCTCAGCCTTGCCGAGAGTGAATCCTGCGTTCGATCTTATCAAAACAGTCATAGGTCATGCCACTTCAATCTAGCGAATCAAAGGTCGGGATTGGGGGTCATTTTGGATCCAAGAACAGTGAAATTTCCATTGTCAGAGTGACGTTCATCCCTATCAGAGACGACTTCTTTATTCTTCATTGATAAGTGTGCTGAATTGTCGTCGCCTATACCCGTTATGATTCACGGAGTTATACCTACTTGAGAACTCTTGTCTTGCATCAAAGTTTGAACGGCTTCTGCTCCGCCAAATTTCTTTCGGCCTACTGTTCAGCCGGAATTCACCATATCTTGAGGTTGCGTCTAGCACCTGTACATCTTCAAGCAGCAGTGAGCCACAATATTTGGGTTTAAGACCTCTGCGAGCTGTTCGAAATTAGAGAGTCCTGACCCTGCACCTTACGCTACACTCGCCAAGACACTTCAAACTCGTAGTCCCCCTCCTCTCATTTCTTTCTGAGGGACGTGTGCAACCACCCCCCGAATCAAGAACATATGCGACGGTCACCCTTGCGTCAGGGCAAAGGGGGATAGGTATCGATCCTCGAAGGCGCAACCCACCATCCAGGCCGCAGCTATGATCGAAGTGACGGCGGCGGCTCACCATTCAGTCCAGAGAACCCTGACTCTGCGGCTCCTCGTTTAATGGCAAGCCCAATGCGCTATCCATTGTTCCTAGCACAATATCTTGTATCTACTGTTCGTGCGGGTGTCGGAACCAAAGGCCATCGCCATCAGCCGACCGGCCATCCAGCCACGTTCTGCTCCACCTCAGCCGCCAGCCCAGCGCTCCAGTCCATCCCCGTCGAACGCTGCAGCCACTAGGTCGGTCACAAATCCCCTCCGCTGCCCCAGTTCTCGATGTACATTACCTTGTCTCTACTGCTCGCGCTAGTTTGCTAGGGGCCAAATTTGACACTTCGGGAGCAAGACGAAGAAGCGAAGATCAATGAGACCAATGACATGTTGCAGAAACGGCTTCTTGCTTGTCTATCGTCTATTCATGTGTCTGTGTACACTCGAAGCTCTCTAGAAGAAAAGTAATCTCCTCTACCCATAAGCGGTAATTACCGTGTGATCGCACTGTACTCTCGCAAGGGTATGTACGCTCATCAGCGACGAAGTTGGCACAAACATTGTGTAAAGTATTGTCTATTATCTTTTCCTCTGCTGGACTCTACCCCAGCGGATATCGGTTCGTTCAATCCATCTCGATATTGGGTGGACACTATTGATGTTGGGAGTGGTTTTCCAGATAGGAAGTGCCGGTAGAGCAGCATAGCATATGGTGTGGACGCGTACGTGAACAAGGTCGTAGTCCTCCATATTCACCGTACCGGAGTGGTAGTAGTAGAGTAATGCCGAATTTCAGCTCTTGTTCGGAAAATAGGTCCCAGTCAATCATACGCAACGCAACCATCAATAGCATGCTGGTTCTAGCAAGTTCTGCCCAGTTGTAGAACGTGGCGCCAGTACTGTGAAAAGAAAGCAAGCGGCTGTCCTGCTCTGGGGGGCGAATGCTGGCCAAATCCCGCTGCTTAGTCGATAGACTTCCCCATGGAGAACGTCCAACTCGCTGAAGTGTACATCCCTGGTCAGTAGAGATCAGAAGTGAACGTAATCAGCGTGTTGTCAGTAGGCTCTCCGGCCACAAAACCTCGCTATGGAGATCATCAGTGCGTCGGTAGGGTTTGTTGTGGATGGTTCCAGGACCAATATCGGCGCCGCCCGGGAGCGACGGCGGGGAAATCGCCCTGGTGGAATAAAATGTCGAAATTGAGAAGTGGCTGTGCGGGCGGAAAGTGTCTCTAGTCGATGACTGTCCGAGTTGGGAAGTCTTGCCTCTTCATAGGAAGCACTAGACTGTCATGGATCTACCTGTTGCTGACCATCTTCAAGGTTCAAGCCGCGTTCTTGGTGCCTGACAGATTCCACGTCTCTTTGTTCAATACACCTAATAATGCATGCATTTCCGAGCCGGCATAAATCCTGATAGACTCTGCATCATAACCAGCAGCTATTGGTGGGCTCTTCAAGCTCTCTGGGCTCTGTGGTGGTGTCTGCTCTCTGCACACTTCTAATCCCCCACCGGTTGCTCGTTTGGTGTTGATAACAGAAGGGATCACTAGCACTGCAGCTATATGCTCGAGTAGCCTTTGCCGCGCACGTAGCCGCTGGTCCTCAGCACGCTCAAGTTTCTTTGCCCACTCGTCGATTGTTTCGTCCAGATCCGCGAGCGTCTCGACCTTCTGGAGCATGCTTTGGCGGGGAATTTCCGATAGAGCGGGTGATTTGAAATAAGATATTGTTTGGGCGTGCAGCGTCCTACGATTGCGGCGGAGAGATTTAGCGAAGCCGCGGAGATACTCGCATTGCTCATCAAGTAGGCGGACTTGCTAATCATCGCGTTAGCAATTGCTTATTCTTATCACCGACCAGGCAGGTACATACCTGTGACAGAGCCTTCACGTCTTTGACTTGTAGCACCTCGAACCTTGCTGCTTGACTTCTTGCCTGATGCCCCAGCCTCCTAAGCTCCTCTCTTGAAAGACTCGTTGAGGCAGTATTTGCAGGCAAGCCCTTTGGTAGAGTGTCACAAGTCAAATCATCGGATGAGGGATTTCCCGATCCCATAATTCCCTTCTTCGTTGGACTGCGAGTCCGCGTCGGTGGCCTCCCACGATCCATCACAGAGTCCACTGACCCCTTCCGAACATGATTTGACAGGCCTTGACCCTTAGGGAAGTCACTTGTGGGCGGTGGGGTGGTTTTGACTGGCCCAATTTGCGGCAATGCTTTATCGCACGCTGGCCCGTTTGTGGGATGCAGCTTCAAAGGTGACACGTGCAAATTTGGCGCCTGGTCCCCGGGAAGAGTTTTAGGAGGAACGGCCGGTGGTACCTCGTTCCCTGACTCTTCCTTGGAGACGTTGGGGTGTGATTGTCCACAAGGCGCCTCGACCTTTCTGCAATCTGCATCAAACGCTTCACGTTGAAGCCTTGAGAACACGAAATCATTCAATTCGGCCGGTAGAAGGACGGACGATGCTCGCTTCAAAGATTTTGTGCGTTCTCCATTTGTCAGGGCTTCCTCTTTGAGATCTTGTCGAGACGGAGAGGTTGTCTCATAGTACTCCATACCCACTTCTTCATGCTCGCTCAAGGTATCCTGCTGATGGGTTCGGCCTGGCGCGCTGCAGGATCGCCGGTTTGTACGAGTAGTAGTATTGGTGACGTTCGCTAAGCAAATCAGCATTGAGCAAAGAACAAATAGGTGATAGCTACGTACCAACGTCTGGCACCCCCCGTCGAACATTTTTTGGCAACGCTTGACTTCGCTTTGAGGAGCGCTTACACTGTGGAGGGTGTAGGTCGCATCCTCGGCCATAGACAAGCCGCATCTGGTCTGCAGATTGGTGTACACGAACACTTCGATTCCGATTCGCAGTGGGCACAGTAGCTGGTTCCAGAGTACCTGGTAAGGATCTTGGGATGCCTTGGTCGAGGGCGGGCCATAGCTGGTATTTCGACCTCTCCCCTGGAGCAGATCGAGTTGTCTGTGGTGTAGACTCCGAAGCATGGCTCCGATGTCCCTAATTCTACCATGAGCTTTGGAGCTTGGTAGTGAAGGCTGAACGTACCGCTGATGCCTTGGAGACTTGCGATGTGTCAAGCGTAACGACGCTGTTCAATCTTGTAGAAGATCCAAACCTTGACAATGTCGACATGCTTTTGGAAAAGGTCCTTGTTGTGCGTTACTCAGCAAGGCAAGACGACCAACACTCCTCGTGCAGAATTAAGCATGTCGTCCAACGTGTTCTGTTCCTTCAAGTCTCTTTAGATATATGCCGATCCAAGCATGCTACCCGCCCTATTCGGCACCGTTCATCGTGAAACTCTGATCCTAGTCCCTTTCGCCTGCCCGTGGCGTCGCCACCTCCATGATCGTAGGGGCTCACGTCCATCACATCGAAGTGGTGCTAGACGAGTTTGGGGTCAGCGCGGCGGGTGCATACCTCGGGACGACAGCCTCAGGCTGTCTAGGGTATGTTTCTCCCTGGCTTGAAGATAGCGCACCCACTCAAGAGTGGTGCGGATAACTCTAGCGTCAGCCGTTCATCACATTAGAAGCAGGGAGGCCTAACAACTCTTGAGTAATGTAGAGGGCATGATTGGTGGAGCTGGAAGGGTCGGTACTGGCGAGATGCCGTTGTTTGAGCCCCTGAGTCGAACGCCAGACGCTCGGACCTTATCGACGTTTCTCACCGTTAAACTTTGAATTTAAGCTTTTTGATGCACTGGCGCCAGCGGAGTTTCAACTGGAAAGGGAAAATCTTCATCTCCTCCCCTCCCCCTTCCTTCGTCCCCAGCCAGCTGAGGGCAATGTTGAACTTGTCACCACTGAAATAAGACGAGGACGGCGGTGTTTGGATAGACTCTACACCACAGTCCCATCCATACCAGCCACCTGTTGCACTTCCCCCCAATTCGGAGATAAAAGGAGCCGGGGAACAGCGAGTTGAACGTTCCGGAGCCCGTTGCTATCCTGGCAACGAGCGTCGTCGAAAGTTGAGCTGGGACGATCGTTGCCACATCAAGTTGCTTCTGTCTTGCCTTCCCATTCTGCCCGGGCTTCGTGCATATGCAGGACTCCTTGCCGTTAGGGCAACCCCGCTTAGAACCCTTTTCCGGCTGTCTAAAACACCATCCTTGGCGCCATGAGACAAGCTACTTGTATCCCCATCGCGACTAAGGCTATGTACTTCGCAGCACCAGTCACACATTACCATACAAGGACTTGTCACTGTCGCCTTGCCAATGGCCCATCTCCTTAGCTGCTTGGGCCTACCCGGCTCCCACGTGGAGATGAAGCAGCTATCACCCATACATGAGATCATACGAGCCAGCAACTAGTCTTCTCGGACCTTTGTTGCCGTTGCTGTGGAACCAATTAATTCTCCAGTAAGACTTAGAAGTGACCTCGCGTATCCGATAGCCGTACCTACTAAATCCTCGCGTCTTGGCTAGAAACACGAAGGTACCCTACGATTTCCTTAACTCTACAGCAAATGGCTCTGTCAAAAGACATCCCCAGCTGGCTATGAGATAGAGGACTCCCCTAAACCCCTTGCTAGCAGGTTCAAAATCTTCTCTACAGCCGGACATCACTCGGGCAAATGTAGAAGCTTGGGCCTAAAAAGGTCAAAGTTAATAACCGAGGTCGTGCCGCAATACGAAAGGAGACTTGGTATTTTTCCGAACATCATCCTCAGACCCCTACTACACCCTTTTCAGATAAGAATGATCTTTAAGTCGGCCGTTGAGCATAACAAAGCATCACTTGCCGACACCAGCGCTTTGGACATAGAAGCTGAGGACTAAAGATCATGCTCCAAGGGCCATCCCTTTAGGCACCCTTGCCCCTGCTTCCGCTTTCCGTCGTACCATGAAACCCACCCTCTCGTTGGACCGGAATGACTTTCAAACTAACCAGCGACCACTCGGAGGGTATGACACACGCCCGCGCAGAAACGGCAGCAGGTTGCGAATCGACATCAAGAACAGCTGCAGAATGCCGTGCTACGAATCACAAGCTCTAACCCAAAGTAGTGGAATATGGAACGACAATGTCTTACCCATCCAGTTAGAAGTGAAATTAGGAGGTCATAGCTTTCCGTCGATGACTCAGAAGCCTGATGCTATCTAGACGGCCGAGACGCTAACGGACGCGAGAACAATGCTGCCAGGCATTCAGCATGCTTGTGTAAGGCCTCCCAGATCTAGACACGAGCCGCAAGTATGCGTGATGTGGTCCGCTCTTAGGATCGACAGCAATGCAGTTTAGTTAGGATGGGCATTGCCTGCCCCCAGTGATGTTCCTGAGAGCCAGTCCCTGCACGCTGTGAAACAGTGAAGAGACTACTGTTCGGCGTGCTTATGTCAATTGCACTCACGGTAACGGAGGCCTCGGCGAACTTACCCAGATCTATCTAGTGCTGTGTAACTTGTCGAAACCGGAGATGTAGAAAAGACATAGCACTGAGTAGAGTTTGCATGGTGAGGAGTCGCAAGTTCACAACATGGATGTAGGAAACATGACACTCTAGAGGTCACAGGCAAAGCATTTGTAAGGGAAACTTTTGATTCAAAGGGAGAACGCCGGAAGCCGCCATAGGAGGCCCGCCTGCGGCTCCTTGTCGTCGACCTAACTTGTCTTCGGCATTCCGTAGCTGCCGGGGGTAAAGATAAGCCAGTTCTCTCGGCATTGCCGGTTATGCTGTAGATGGCTATCGCAACCCCGCCTAGCAAATAAAGTCAATGATACCGCCCCTCGCGTTGCATTTGGTACATTCTTGAAGACTAGCGGCGAAAGCAAGCTAAGGGCCAATCGGAATAAAGCCGCATTTCTGGGTCAATTGTTCGAAAGCCAAACATCAGCGATACGCTGTCATCGGTAGGCTCGTGGTATGCTCGTGGACTAGGTCATCACTTCTTCCGTACTATAGAGCGGCTCTTCCGCTCTCGCTAACAAGGAAACGAGATGATGATCCAGAGTTTGGCTGTGGTAGAGGAAATCATTGAAAACGCGTCGGAGATCTTGTGCTGATCGCAAGCCGAGCTTTCTCGTCAGAGCAAAGAATCTATGGGCGTGTCCAGATTCTTTCCGCTGACCACGACAACGGTCAATTTGCTCTACTGTCGCTGCAAGGAAATAAATCCACGGTGTCAGATGAGGGCTCACGAGGTCTTTATTGGGTAATAGATCGTCAAAAGACGGCCGAGGATGGTGAAAGGGAACGTGCTCTGTTCGTGCTTTGTGCCGAGTATGCCAGATGAGCTGTTGAAAATAGTCGACCGCCACGCATATACAAAGCTCTGATGTGCGCTTTCCTATGACTATTGACGCAGCTGCGATGTCAATCCGCCTTTGGGTGACTCTCGAATTCAGAGCGTATTGGCGGAGTTGAGCCCAACAGAGTAGCTCTGTCCTTCGAGACTCGTCGGGCATAGTCTCTACGAGTTCATAGACAGCCAACAGCTCCCTGTAGTCTCTGAAGATATCTGTGACGCTTTCCGGAAGCCCAAAATGCAAATTGCCAGTCAGGTGTGGACTGCGAGCCAAGGTTTGTGCTTCGGCATTAGACAGGTTTGGAAAGATCGACCCAGGGTCCCATTGCTCAACAGAGAAGAGAAGGGGTTCCATTTTGACTTGCGATAGCGTCATATCGGCAACAACGACTAGCTTCAGCATGGCCCAGGGCAGAGCTTGCAAACCTCCACAGGATTCCACCATTGCTTTAAGGACAGTAAAATGGATCGTCGCCGTGTTGAGATCGCCAGAGTAAAATTCCGCGCCCGTCAGGTGCCATAGTACAGGGACTATGTTCAAATGAGTTACACCTTGCGAAAGCTCCCGCCGGAGAGACTCTAGGCACTTATCCTTATGAGCGAAGAACTCAAGAAGTAGTTCCGCACGATTGGAAGACTCAGGCAGCAAACTTATTTGCAACATCAAGGTCCAAGTAAGAAGGGCATGCAGACGAGCCTTATTGGCGATCACATCACGGCAGTCGTTCTGCCAGGAAAGCAAAGCGGGCGCCCGCGAGGCAGCGCTGGCGTCAATCGGCCAGACAGTCTCCAGGTAGACCCTTTGCCAGACATTTATCAAGGAGGTCATAAATGGGGTGATTGGAAGAACGGCTGCGGAGAAGGGGTCAGAATTACCCTTCTGTAGGGGACTCCGCAGGCTGGGTTGAAGACTTCGATTTAGCAACTCAGAGTGCTGTTTCAGTCTAGCTCGTGTTGATCTGACAGCAAGTGCCCACGGATCGAGTGCGTGTTTGCTATCTGATCCTGCGGAACCCTGCGGCGCCTCTGCTTCTTGGCTTCTGCCTACAGTAGAGGATTCGGACGGCCGTCTCATGGCAGACCTCGTTGTGCTAGAGACTGGCGCAGGACCGGTACGCGAACGAGGTATAGTTGTTCTTCTCTCGTCATTTCTTACGGCAGTGGCTCCCTTTGCAGCGGTTTTGGTGATGTGATCCCTTTCTTCGTCCACATAATTCGAATTAGGCGGGATTCTCGACGGGAAGTATATGACTCGTCTTGGCTTGACTCGTGCTACTTTCCTCCACCGAGCATACCTACCAAAGATGTGGGAGCCAATTGTGAACGCTTCATCTGGACTTCTCGACTTCAAATTTGTCGCATTCTTATTGACGAAGAGGAAGTTGCCTTGGAAGAACTGCGGATCTTCCATGTTCATCGCGGCTGTCAGGAAAGTCATCAGTACTTAGCGGATATAGAGCTCAAAGGATAACTAATAATGCCTCCGCAGTCCTAAACAGACACGTGCGGAACGAGACACAAAAGAAATCCGATTTGTCAAAATTCAATGAGCAAGGATAGGCTCGCAGAGTAGCAGGACACGCTTCTGAACACCAACAATGAAAACGCTATGTACCGTGTCGAGATGATAAACTGCGCCTTGAAAGAGCTAACTCTGGAATTTCCCGATGAAGCCCGAGGAGCTAACCTCCATCCGGCTTGAGAATGAATCGCTTTTTCAGTCTCGAAACTGCCTTACATCGTAGTAAAGGGGGTCTTTTGAGTACTGGAATTCAATCAAAATTGAACCTACCATAAGTCAAATGAAGGGAGGAGATGTAAGCCTCAGAGCTGTGAAATAGAGAGAAGATGAAAGGACTGGTCAATGCCAAGCTGTCAGGATGTCCCGGAGTTTGCTTCCGAGCTGCAGGCTCCAAAAGCTCAAGCTCCAAGGTCCGATCTCGCCTTATGGGCCGAAGCTGAGAGCATAGTTGGCTTCGATTCTGCGACAAGGTTGACCGTGTCCTCGCTCAGCATACCGACCTGCTTGTCGTTAGATCTTGTTTGCAGCAATGTCCCTTTGGTCGTAAGCCTCTTTCCGCCACACCCCAAACCTCCCATCTATCGTCCCTCTTCACTGACTTCTTTTGTTGCAGATCATACAATTCCCTCGCGCCCCGTACACGCGCCCTCTTCGGCCTCGGTATCATGGCCAATGCGGCCCTTGCTCTGAAATTTTCGGACGACATCGAGCGCTTCCTTGGCCTAGTACCCACGAAAGAAGAGGAGCAAAGGTTAAGAGGGGCATTGCCAAAGCTTAGTGCCGTGGAGAAAGAGAGGTGATGGTTGAGGTGGTTATAGTGCCAAATGAGAAAGAAGGAGAAGAAAAGGAAAAGGAATTGAGGCCACAAGTCTGAGCGGCGACCGCTTTAGATAACACAAAGGAGCACTCCCACAGACCAGCGAGCACTATTGACTGTCAACGTTTTCGCGTTTCGCGAATTGCCTCGGCCAGCCGATTTCCTCCATAAAAGGGACAATACCAATCATGTCGGAGGGCCGGTCTGTTTGCGAGTATGCTTCGTCTAGACCTGGGATCGAGCGTCATCAGCACACTGACGGGCCGGAAGATGTGCATGTCTCGGGGCAGAGGGCACTCGCTATGGGGCATGAAACGATGCTATTGATAGCTAACTATATCTTTTGAGGGTTGAAAATAGGTTTGGACACGATAAGGGATGGTCATCAGTATGGATTACTTGAAATCTATCGAGCGACACCGCACGCTATTTTTGAGATCGCAAGCCAACAAGTGGAGCTTGAGGATCAGGTAAAAGTACATTTATGCGATAGCAGAAACAAAGGAATAGCCATAATGTTCCATACAGAGAGGAAATAGAAAGGACTTGCTAACGCCGTCTGCTTCCGCAGCTCTACTCAGAAAATTCCAGCCACAAAGTTATTTCGAATTTTTCCCTTCCGTTGCGGTGTACCGGCGGCTTACACCACAGGCCACACAGTCCATCTCTTCCCCAAACTCATTCAAAGATCACTTCCCTTCCTTGTGTTTCTGTAGGCTGGTGATTTTGAAATCGATGTTTTCTTGACGAATCGCCCCGCTCGCGTCCTCTTTGGTGGACTGCGAAGTCTGTCCTTCACGACAATACTGTCATCGTTGTCGGATTCTCCAGAGTCGTTATTGCCTTGTAATTCCCGTTGTGCTTGATTATAGACTGGCATTGGCTCCTTGTCCTTTTCCACGTTCTGGGTGGGACTGGCCGAGCGACTTGGCTCGTGCATGGGTGTAGGTGCAGGCTCCGAGGAGTTCGGGTTGGTCTCAGCCGCGGCCGAATCGCCAATGACGCTGGCGTTAGGAGCTTCTTTGTTGGCAACGGATGGCGATGTCATTTCTGTATCCTCACCAAGACCAGCTTCCATCTTCTCCAGAGGAGCATTGGCATCTGTGGCAGTCGAAACTGGGGGCTCTCCCTCTTTCAGCATCGGAGTATCCTCCTGTACGGTTGGCTTATCTTCAGCAACGCCGGTAGGGGCGTCTTCCATCTTCGAGTCACCGGCGTTTTCTACTTCTTTGATGTCCCCCTTGTCCTCCTCATCGTCATCCGAATACACTATGTCATTCTGAAGGAAACCGCCGGTTGACGTGCGCTGGCTCAGTTTTGGGAACAGGAGATTGCTCGCAGCAGGAGCCGCGGGAGGAGGCGTTGGCGATTCGCTAGGAAGCTGTACCTGTGCATTTCCGAGGGTAACTACTGACGGCATGATCTCGGAGGTTCTAGGTGTCGCTCTCGATTTTGGCTTGGTGTTCTTAGGATCAGCCATAGTTCCACCACTGCCAGGACCGTGGAGTTTTTCGTATTCCTCTACTTCCGAAACTGGCACTCCATACTTATCCAGCGCCTTCTCCAAGCTTCCGATGGTCCCCTTGGGCTGTTCATGATTTTTGACGATATGACATTGCAGTCCGTGGACGGTTCTCCAATCAATCCTCAAGCAATTTTCATGACTGCATCGGAGATACATCTCAACTTTGGGACCGGTAGGGTTGTCGGCAGTTCCTCCTGGTCCGTACGAGGTCCAAATTCCTCGGTTCAGCGCATCAACTCGTTCACATTTATGATGGCGGTTGTTGAATGCCTCGGACTGGGTATAAGGGTGAGTCGTTGAAGGTGTGCGTTTCCCAGCGGCACCTGTGGAGCTTGGCGTTGCTACACGACCTGGTGGATTGGTGGGCGAGTGGTGAAAGGCATTGTCGAGCCCCTGTAAAGGCGGCTGCGAGATTTTCATCGAGCCAGGCATTGGCTTTACGTTGGCCTGTACTGGTGTATTCGACGAAGATAATGGTGGAGGGTTGATCGGAGCAAAGCCAGATGTCGGTGGGTTGATCGGTGCAAATGAAGAGCTTGAAGGTGGAGGCAGTATGTTGTAGTTTGAATCTGCATTGTGTGGAGGGCTAGTGTGCGCAGGACCACTACGTTGTGGGAGCTGCGTGTTTGGCGGGTGTTGGAGGGGCAGCTGAGACTGTTGTGGCGTGCCGGAGGGAAATTTCTCACTAGTGGCCGACGGGGGACCATTCGATGCTGGATACTGCGCTTGGTTCTGAGCGGGAGGCGGCGGCCCATACCCACGGGACCCAGGTCGTGGAGGCTCGCTGGGCTGATAGAACTGGTATGGAGGGTAAGGTGCTTGGCCATTCTGTGGTGGTCGCTGTGGTGTCATGTGGCTGGGAGGACCAGGCTGATGTCTCTTGGCTGGTGGTGCTGGCGACTGGTAGTTCGATGGAATCGGCGGCGACATTGAGGCTGAGCTGTAGGCTCGGCCCAGCACCTCTGGCTCGTCGAGTGGTCGACCTTTCTTCAATCGTTTCAATTTGTGACGAAGAGCAAATTCTTCGGCATCTATTGCTCGGTCGACTTGGGCGAAAGCGTTATCCTGGGGCGCCCTCCTAAACCGGATTCGCTCGTCTTTGTTAGCTCTGGCTGTCTGTATCCTGTGGTCCTCAATGGCACGCCTCTGTCTCGTTTTGTCGTCCTTGCGCTGCCTCTTGGATGACAACAATTCGAATCTGTACGCGTTCTCCTTCTCAATGTTTTCCAGCTCGGTAATTCGTGCCTCAATGGCCTCTTTGGTCTCCGGATTTGCTGGTGGGGGCTGTACAGGGTTAGTCAGGTACACTTTCGGGTCGACTCCCGGATTTCGAGGGTCGGGATTATATGTCGAGACATCGCTATCCGAAGCATCTTCAAAGCTGGATGGATCAACCGATGGTCGCGACATGGCCAGGGTCGGCTTCTTCTCGATTCGAGCTGCAGGACTGTGTTTGGGGTGATTGTTGAGTGGACCCCATTGTGCTCCCTTTTGCTATATAAGAGACAAGAGTCAGCTTACTAAACGTCCTGCAATTACGCAATAATATCGGCATGAGAGAATAACTACAGATGCAGCAGCGCGTTCTCGTAAAGTGTATCGTGACATCTCTGAAGTTCAACTGAGGTAGGTACGATCTTCTGTAAGGCAACGTCCAAGTGAAGTGATGTTCATATCATTGAAGATGTGGTGGTGGAAATTGCGGGTGGAAAGAGGACGAGGGGGCTGATTGATTGGGTGAAAAGCGTTAGGTTGTCAAAACTTTGCAACCCCAAAAAACGCGCCAAGAAGTGGCCGCTTTGCCACACGGGCAACGGACGGTGCTTATGCTCTCGCGTTGAACACCAGAAATGCACCAGATGACGAAGTGAGCGTCAAAGATCGCGTTCATGGGCCAGAAGGCAGCAGAAATTGCGGATGCTTGTGATGCGACCAAAAGAGAAAGCGCCCCTACCTCAGTTTGCATGACATCCTGCTGATAGCCATTAAGGCCCGGGTTGGGATTTCGGGGCGATTCAGACATGCTTGCGAGCAGCGCGCATGCAGCGACGGCAATATGGCTCGATGGTGGGAGTCTGCTGTAGATGTGAAGGTTGGTGCTCGAAAGATGGGTTCCAGTAGGGAGAGGAGGAGGTTGTGGAAGGAAGAAAAAGCGACGGAATAGACTCCTTTCAACCTCTGTCCCACTTGTTAAGAGGATGATTGAGCTAGCACTATCAGCCACTGCTTTAACTAATACGAATAAAGATAAAATTAGGCAATAGGCCATCCCCACTGAAAGGGTGCCCAACAACCGCCGAGCCCGCTAAGCGGGACCGATTGAAGTGCCTATAGGCTGCCCCCCCGGCCTAGCGTGATTGGCCTTTAATGCAGTACAAGCGCAAGGATCTCAAATTGCTCGCTGTCAGAGTCTGTCATCGCTGATTTGAGCTGCTTATCCATGATTCGTATTTACGTGTGGGACCCCGAAACTCTCGCTTCCAATCTGCGCTAGCCGAAGAGACGCACTCAACCCAACCATTATTATCGCTTCAGCTGTATTCCTTTCCGACCGTCCATTTGCGCCTTGACTTTTTCAATGTCAACAGGCTCCTGAGGCGCGCCAAGATACCTGAAGCGCATTAGTGACTGGTCACGCGAGCTACGAAATGATGCGCCTCCGCGGGGCTTTTTTTTACCATGATATGTCACTGCCATCCTTCTCGCACACGTGAAAGCCATCACCCAAGAAGCCGAATATATCATCCGGGTCTTCATAAACGATTTCATAGTCTTCATATCGCGGTTTCTCAAGAAGTCTTAAGAAAGACAATCGACTACCGGGATAAATGGCCTTGTCGGGTCAGCACCGCTGAGAAGGCGGACTCGCAAGAAACTTCGCGCATCTTACCGGGTTCCCTTCAATTTTGCCACCTTTGAACCACGACGAACAAGGACCCGCCCAGGCAGTCCGTTTGAGGAATGTGTTGGCGTGTCGTAGAAAGTGCTCAGTGGGTAATGACTTGGGGCGCACTGACCGGATCTTCTCGACCTGCATCTTAGTGATCACTTCAATTTCATAGTCTGTATATGCCTGGATGATTGGGAAGAATGAGCCGTGGGCGCTCGGGCAGTATGCTCCACCATTGACGAAATAGTTTGGAACCTGTCTGTGAGGTTAGTACTACTTAGGGATCAGGGTCCATCCGAAACGTACCTCCGCGTACCCGAGACTAAGGTAAGAGGGGACCTTGTCTCTAGACTGCCATTTCTCACTCATGTCAAGGCCATTGACATAGACCGGAAATTTCAGGTTGTAGGTCGTGTCAAAACCTGTTGCACAGATTATGACATCGACTTGGTGCTCAATGCCATCAGGGTCAATAAAGCCCGTTTTCGTGATGTGGCGTATCTGCTCCGTATATGCCGTTGTCTTGGGCCCGATTAGGGCTTCAAGATAGCCGTTACCTGGTGTAGCTGTACTCGGTTCAGCCAAAGGCTTTGGAATATCCGGAAAGCTTTGCAACTCACGTCGCCGACATCCCACATCAAAATTGGTCGGCATGATCTTGTCAAGTAAGTCAGGCCGCTTCTTAAGCAGGGTCTTCATTTCGTTCTCCGAAAATTCTCGAGCATCTTTTTGCGCCTGGGAGCCATTGATGATGAATTCAAAGCGACGGTTGAGTTCGTCCTCGATTGCTTTCCGATAGGTAAGGTAGGAATCTGGGTCGGAAAATAGTTTGCGCTGTTCATCCGTGTATATGAAGTTGGCGCCATCTTTCCCTGCAAATGCTTGTGCAAATCCGGCTGTGATCCAGATGCGGTTGCGGACCCAGGTGTATACCTTTGAGACTCTGTCGTAGATATTTGGCAGTATCTGAACTCCGCTGCTCCCAGCTCCGATCAGCGCGACACGCTTGTTGGTCAAATCACATCCTTGATTCCAGTTTGCGGAGTGCAAGAGATCTCCGGTAAAATCATTGAGACCCTCGATGTCAGGCCACTTCCACCTGTTTAGTACACCACCACCGTCGATGATGATGTCGACCTGGTCTTCAAATTCCTGTCCGGTCTCAAGGTTCTGAACGGTAACCGTCCATTTGCTGGCTTCATCAGTCCACGTTGCGCGCACGATCTTATGCCGCAACTTGATGTACTTTTCAACAAAGTTGTTCTCCTGCGCAACCATGTTAATGTAGTCCCATATTTCGGGCGCGTGCGAATCTAAACAGCAAAATCAGTCATGAACAAACCTGTCACCACTGTGGGCTCAGTGGTGCCACTGTCACTCCAAGGACCGATCAGGATAACCTTTAGCAGGGCGATGGAGAGGACATACAATATTTTGACCAAGGTGCCTGCACGAATCAGCAAATCTGCTTCAGTACCCGCATGAAATGGTAGAATCACTCACTGGCCGCCAAGGGAATTGGTAGACCACGCTAGGGATATCGCAAGCACACCCTGGGTATCTATTCTCTAACCAAGTTCCTCCAACATCACCATTCTTTTCGTAGCAGACAATGTCAACATTCTCAAGCTTCTCTTCGGCAAATTTGAAGAAGTTAATGCCTGAAATGCCAGCGCCGAGCATTGCTATCCGCATCCTCTTCTTGGTCCCGAAATTCTCCTCGCGTATAGTCACATCGCCGCCGTTATGTCCGTTCACAGTGTGGGAGCCGTTGGCGGCGCTATTAGCTCTTGTGTGTGAGTCAACAGGAACTGTGCCATGTCCATCATTGAGTTCTGCGATGGAGGGTGCCATCTCAATTTTGCAGGAAGCCCCAAGGTAGCCCTTTGTGGGAGCAAAAAGGATGAAAGACGTTCTTAGGACACGACACAAATATTAAGGCAACCAGCGTAGACGAGGGTGGTGTAAGATACCTAAACTGTAAGCTGATAGCGAATGGGCCGGTGAGATTTAGGAGTAGTCGAAGGGGAGTCAACCTCGTCTTTGCCCACGCGATCAAACACGTAACTAACACAAGGAAAATTTTACGAAGGAAATAAAGATGGAATTCAATATCCTCTGACTCTCGAATTGCGGAGATCGGAAAGTCAAAGGAGTGCGGAGATAGCCAATTGAGGAACCGAGGGCCAAGTCACGACTCACGGATGAATGCCTACATTCCTCATTTAGGGCATTGGTCTTAGCTCCTGGTTTCAGCCACAGTCATGCGAGGCTCTGAGGAGTACAGAAGCATTGGGCCCTTGATGGCACCATCGAAATATGTCAAGGGAGGGATATGGGGACGCCCGGTACGAGACGTGCTGACATGGTGAATGGAAGAGAAGCGAATGGAAATGGCTCAGACGGCTCAGCCCCCAGCTTCTTTCGCCCACGCCGGAGTGAGGCGTGGTGACGTCGCTGCCAAGCTCGGATATCAAATGCTCTCTCCAAAATGCACACGGCCTTTTTGAAAGCCGAACGAAAGAGCTGCGCCTCGACTGTTAACAAATCAATTTTCTTGCGGCTTCCTATAGAAGCAATAGCTAGGAAGGTGTCTCTCTCTTCCACACTGACACCTTGCAACTTACCTACTCACCAAGCATCCTGCGAAAACTCGTGGCAAGAACCGAGTCACTGATCCTTTCACAAATCGACCAAGCTTCGAGCAAACAAATGATGGCTGATGCTATGGAGACGCGTTCTGAATCGCGGTCTGAAACGGCACCGCAGAACCAGGCCAAAATAGCGCCACAATCCGCTTCATCATCCTCCCCACCAACCTCAACCACCTCCTCACCGTCCTCCTTCAGCAAACGCCGCGCCCACTCTCCTCTCTCCATCGATCTGCAGAACATCCCTCCTCTCTCCCAACCATCTCCACCATCGAACACTCTCCTCGTCACTCAACTTGAAGACATCAACATTTTTCACCCGGCTTCTCTTGCCACCATTCGCCAGCACATCAACTCCATCGCCCCTCTGCACTCCTTTGCACCCCTCAAATCCTTGCGCCGCATCGTCTGCTCCTTTTACGACACCGAGTCCGCTATCCGCATCCGCCAACACCTTGATGGCGCCGCGATTCTCGGCGAGACACGTGCGAGAGTTTATTTCGGTGAGCCGACGGCGATAGGTGAGGAGAAAAAGTATCTTGAACGGCCAGATGCGGGTAGACTGTTCTTTATCAGTCCACCACCGAGTCCGCCCGTGGGATGGGAGATGCGCCATGAAGACCCACCGAACAAGGAAGTCCACGCACAGGATCTGGCGGATAAGCTGGCCAAGTTGAGTGGGAAAATGGGACCTGCCGTTGATGAGACAGTGGATGATGCAAATCACGGAGAAGCGATGTATACGCGAGAACAGATACAAGGGATTAAAGCGGTGAAGCCGACGATCGCAATACCAGAATTAGGCTTAAGCGCAGAGCCGAAATCAGCTGGGTCCAGCGCCGGCAAGACAAGGAGTCGTAGCTCGACCGTCATATATGATCCGGAAGCGCATGGCGATAGCCCAATGTTGCCCGCTGTGAAGGTTGAAGACTACACGATGGAAGATGGTGATGGAGAGGTCAAACTGGACACTGAAGCAAGGAAGATTATTGCACATACGAGCCGGCCACCTCTAGAGCTAGTGGATGAGTTGTGATTGGCATGCATATTCGCACTCACTAGAAGATACATCGATCGTCATCTTTGGCGTCTGCAGGGGCATTTAAGCAAAGGTTCAAGGTTCGGGCATGAGGAAGGGTGTTTGAACAACATCGCATCGACTTGTATAGAAGCATATACAGGCGCGAATAATAAGTACAGTGCTACCACCAAACATGTAGACTCGCCATGCCTACCTGTGAACTGAATTTGTCTCTTTCCAACGCCTGATGCAATGCATGAACGCCTACAAATGCAATTCAAAGCCATAGCGGACAGGGCGTGTTCTCCACCGGTTGTCCAAGTCTAGTCGTTTCGTCTTTTGGGGGGAGGGCAATGCACGTTCCTTTCGCTCTACGTATATTTTTCCCTCAGCACCCTGTATATTTTCTTATGTTGCTCGAAGAAGACCATCGTCGCTATCGTTTGTGGCCCCAGGCGGACAAAACTAGGAACCCAGCCCCTAAACATCCAAAACAATCCTTCTTTCCGGTACGCCTTCCGTAGTGCTTCCAGGATACCAACTTTGTGACCAGCAGACATTATGCGCGTCTTGATAACATCGACAGGCGAACACACAGTCGTGGCCACGAATCCAGCGGCCAGTGATGACGCAAAATGTGTGATAAAGTTGTCCGGCATGGCCCACTTCTCCACGCATATGTTCTTGAAGGAGTCGTAGGATGCGAGTTGCGAGCTAGTCATCAACACCGCTCTTGCTGCGTTGGGCCAAACACCACGAAATATGGACATGAACCCTTCTTCGCGGACTATGCGGACCAAGCCGTTTATGGCGTTGTTGTAGTGTCTCCGCTTTTCTGGTGGGAGAGCGGCGTCAGACTGCATGCGAACATTGATCACATCTCCCGGATTCCCAGCAAGACCACCTAGGAAGCCAGCGCCGGAGGACATAAAGACTAGGGTTAGGATAGATTGTTTGGGTTTCGGGTTCGTAGGTGTAGGGACAGGAGCAAAGCGGGTCTTGAGGTCCTCGTAGACACCAAAGCGCACGGTGGAGTAGGTCAATTGGCGTAGTAGCGCGGCTGTGAGTCCATTGTACAGGCCCAATACGCCCTGGTTACGGAAGACGTAGACGAAGGTACCGACCATCGTCTTGGGAGCGGTAGGAGAACGGGTCTGGAGCCGGACCTTGACTGCGTGGCCATTAGTCGCACCAAAGCAAAGAAGTATCAAGTAGTGTCTCAAGTACCAAGGTCCAGGGGGTGGGTCACGACGGCGGCCATGGACGCTGCACTTCCTCCAAACCAGAAAGGATAGTGCAGCTTGCGCCTAGCTGGCGATGGCCGGACAACATCATATCTCTGCTTTTCGGCGATGGAAGATGACATGCCTCCATGGGCATTGCAAAGGTCGAGGCAAAGGCAGCGTACGAGGGAATTAGCTGTGTAATTGCATGCTGTGTAGGGTAAAAAGTTGGTCCCGCAAGAATTGCTATTACTATGTGTCAGAAGAGCTCTTTCCGAGATCGGAGTTTGCGTCTCGGAATCCCTTGCAGATTACTCCAATTTATTGAAACCAACACCATCTCCACATCTTCCGTTACCTCCCGACGCTCATCATGAAACTTCTCGCTACTGGCCATGCTGTGCGCGTAGCTCGCAGTGCTCGTTTTGTTGCCGTCCCTTCAACCGCCAATCTTCGGAGAACATGGTCCAATGCAGCCCTCGAGCAAGGGACCCGTCAACCCGGCCCCCCAGGAGTACCTGGCGCAGAAGAACAAACATACGAGAAGACGAGAAGTGATATTCTGCTGAAGAAGGATGGCTCCCGATCAGCAGCCCAAGCTCCATCGCAAAGCCCGGTTCCTTCTCGGACACCATTCGAGCAATACCTGATTGATGAGAAGAAGCCTAACACAGTCCTCAATTATGAAGGCTCATCGGGGGTCGTCATTTCGTCCCGACCTCACACTTTCGACGCTACCACGAATCTCTCACCAAGTATCCTCAGTCATGTAGATCGTCGACTGTACATGCGGCCAGACCATCCGATCTGCATCACACGGAAGCTCATTGAGTCTGTCTTCTCACCTCCAACGTATGAGAATCACATCGCGAGCAATCCGGTCGTCACCGCCGCGGATAATTTTGATGGCCTGGGCTTCCCAGTCGATCATCCTGGACGCTCAAGAACGGACACATACTACTTGAACGAAAATCACGTTTTGAGGACGCATACATCTGCTCATCAATTACATGCTTTTTCTCGCCTTGCAACAAATTCCAGCACTACGGGTCAAACTCAGCTACCTGGATATTCTGGATACACCATTTGCGCAGATGTATTCCGACGTGATTCAATTGACAGAAGTCATTTCCCGGTCTTTCATCAGATGGAAGGAGCGCACATATGGGGATACAAACCTTCCAAAACTAAGCAAGACAGCCGGTACGAGCTCTTTAAACGGAGAAAGAACGAGATCGCAGGGGACCTTTATGATCTACCTAGCCATGGTCTCAAGGTTCAGGATCTGAACCTACCATTCCACAAGGACAATCCAGCTCAAGCGAAACATGACCATGAGGAGGTTAGATTGATGGCCAAACATCTAAAGAAGAGTCTGGAGATTCTCGTCGCCAAAGTACTAACACAAGCACGAGATGCGGGTGGGAGTATGGTTGGAACATCGCAAGAACCCTTGGAGGTTCGTTGGATTGATGCGTACTTCCCATTCACTTCGCCTAGCTGGGAGCTCGAAGTCTTCTGGCAAGGAGAATGGCTTGAGCTCCTTGGTTGCGGGATTGTCAAACAAGAGCTTTTGGAAAAGGCCGGGTGCGGAGACAAGATTGGTTGGGCCTGGGGCATCGGAATAGAGAGACTGGCCATGCTGCTCTTCGGCATACCGGACATCCGGCTATTCTGGTCTCAAGATGAACGATTCTTAAGCCAATTTAAAGAGGGCAGGATCACAAAGTACGAGCCCTTCAGCAAGTATCCAGAGTGCTACAAAGACGTGGCGTTCTGGATCAGCGCAGCCCCTGCGGCTGCCACGCCTGTTGCCGAGACTGATTCAAGGGGAGGTGTGGCATCAGCAGCCGGAGGTGATTCTAGGAAAGCAAGCCCGGCCGAAAGTCAGCCTGCTGCGTTCCATGAAAACGACATCATGGAAATCGTCAGAGATTCGGCAGGGAGCCTGGCCGAAGACGTTAAGCTGGTGGACGAATTTGTGCATCCAACAAGTGGCAGAAAGAGCCTGTGTTATCGAATCGTGTATCGAAGCCTCGAACGCACTCTAACGAACGAAGAAGTCAACCAAATGCATGGAGAGGTTGTCGCAAGACTCGCGAGCGAGCTGGATGTCGAGTTGCGATGAGACAAAAGGCCTCCCCAAGAGCCATATAGAAGAGTCAGCCGTGAATAGAACGAATATATACTGTAACTTGAAGCAATTTGAAGCAAAGACCTAGCTCATCAGCGTGTACCGGGAAAGGTATTTGATGAGAAGGGAATGTTAAAAATCGGATAAATGTATGATAGTACATATCGACGCTGGACTGAGCAAGGAGGTAGACAATGACGCCACTTAAGCATTCAATCGATGTGCTGAACTAAGAGTTTGAACGGTCTGAATCCTAGTTGTGATGTACATGCCTATAGAATGATGCAGCCCGCTCGCAATGCCAAGTATAGAGAGGAAAGATTTGTACAATAAGAAGTCAAGATGACACCTCCCGAGTCCCTTTTTGCCAGCAGCCCTGCTTTCCCACTTTGCTGCCTCAGATCCCCGAAACATTGGCACATACAGACTTCAGCGTGAGGTCTTAGATACCATCCGACAGTAGTCCGTGTCACGAATTCTTCACAACACCGACCTTCGCCGGTCTAATTACCCTTCCGTTCAGTATGAAGCCCTTGCTCTGGGTATGGAACACATCCCCATCTTCTCGTCCCTCGACTTTGGTCATAAACGTCGCCTCGTCTAATCTGGGGTCGAATTTTCTCCCTTCGTCCTTCGGGTCAAATCTTTCCAGCCCGTGCTTCTTCAACGTCGACATCAGGATCGACTCAGTCATCTTGAGACCAGCATGTAGGTTCAGGAGATCCTTGTTCGGCGCATCAGCCTCCGACACTGACTCCCCTAACGCGGCTGCATTAGGGTCTTCTGAAGAGGTGTTTGAGGTCGTGGCATCGGGCGATGAGAAGTCTGGGCTGAGGGCTTCGGATGGGACAGATCCCAGGGCACGGTCAAGATTGTCTATTGACTCGATAAGGTCGGCGGCGAAGCGCTGGATAGCAAAGTCGCGGGCAGCAGCGATGTCTCGTTTCGTGCGCTCTTGCAAGTTGCGAAAGTCGGCGACAGAGCGGAGGTATTTATCCTTGAGAAGGGAGGAGAGGTTAGGCAGAGTCCCTACAATATCCTGATGGCAGTTTTGGGAGAGATTGGTCGCTGGCTTGGGAGATTTGATTCGAGTTGCTCATGTGTGACATACCTTCAGATCAATGATCTCCCGATTCTTGGTCTCAAGCTCTTTTTTTAGTGGGTCTTCTGCTTGCGTCTGCTGTGACGATGCCTCTCCCCTCGTAGAAAATGATTCAGGGTCCGGGTTTGTTTTCGCCTCCGCCTCTGTCGATACCCATCTTCCTTCCAAACGTAGTGAGAGTGGTTTTGCGGATGGTGAGGATAATGGATCGAGATGTCGTGATCGGAAAGGAGAATGGAGTTGGGATATCGAGCGGGAGGGTAGGTGAGGTATGAGGCATCGGCGCTGCCGTAAAAAGGATTGCCTTATCATTGTAAATGTCCTACAAAAGACGAGTGTGGAAGGGTGAATGATGGAAGTCTCATTGAACTTTTTGCCCGGCGCAAGCTTCAGTCGCCTCCAACTGCCAAGAAACCAGAAATCTGCAGCGAGCTCACCCCGCTCTGGACCTAGGGTGAGGCCGCCCTAGCCACCACAATTCGAGCAACCACAGTTCGAGCGGCCGATCCCACAATGTTTTGTTGTACTACATCAGGAGGTGGAAGCAAGCTTTGAAGAAGATTCTGCAAGGGTTAATGAACACGAATTTGACGACTGGCTTTGGAGGAAAGGAAAGGTCAGTATCATAGCTACGCGCTTACACGCTCACTTCGGATCGAATGAACAGGTTACCAAATTGAAAGTAACAGATGGAGTGGAAGCATGCCCAAATCGAGGAAGGTGGCTCACAGTAAATACTACAGGGGACATCATTAGGACAGCGTAGACACCATTAACAATGCGGATGATGCATTGTACATCCATCTCAACTATTCCCCTCCCTGTCGCACCGTGTATGGACGACATTGTCACCTCTGCTCTCGTGCTATTCATACAAATTGGGACATCAGATCCCCCCACAATGACCCAATCACCATGACCAACATCCTCGACGTCTCCTTGCCTTTCGTTCGGCCGAGTCTCTCCGCCCTTCTCCCCCTTCTTGGGTGTCATGACTATCCTGGTCATGGTCGTACTCTTCCTCGCGTGCGGCTTTATCTTCTTGAGCACTCAAGGCCCAGGAGGACACGGAGCGTGCCGCCTACAAGGCTCTCAATATCATTCTCCAGCTACTTTCTTTTTCCAGATGCTTCCTTTCATGCTTATTCATAAACTCCTTTTCAGGCTATGTCCGACGGAAGCCATTATCGTTGAAGTCCACTTCCATTATCTCTGTTGTGAGTAGGCCGCGTTTCGGTGGCGACTCGGTGGCGAGGTACTTCAGCGGTACAAGGGACAGCTCGGGAGTTTAGCCGGGCAGGTACCAGCTGCATGGAGGCCATGGTCCGAGGACGGCCGTGGTCGCAGCGAGTCGAGCCGTTGCTTTTTCCGCGGCCGAAACGTCCGCAATCCCTCCTTATTCGCGCAGAATATGCACTGGTCGGAGGGTAACTCATACGGATCGGGCTGAGGCGACGAACTGTTTTCTTTCATCGACTTTACATCGGCGTCTGCAACGTCTTCAAACTCGGCCCATCTGCACATCTTCGCCCGGAGAGAGGGCTCCTCAAGCTGACAAAATGCGACCAGATCATTGATCACCTGGATTGGCCGCGACAGAGCCTCTTCACCAATCAATGTCTCCGCGTCTGGTCCAAAGAAAGCATCCGCAATCTGTTCGTGTTCGGCACTAGAGAATGTGGGCCTTGGAGGTTCCCACTCGTCCTCACCCGATTCCGCCGAAGCGGTACCTGAGTTCTGACCAAGCATCTGGTCGATTTATTATGTAGGGCGTAGTATTCGCTGAGCCACTTCCAGTAACTCTTACAGGTCTGGTGGCTTTTCTGCCGGCCTTTCTTTTTAGCCATCGCAGCTATCCAGTCGATAAAGGACATATAAACGGTCTCGTTTCCCCGCAACAGATACTCTTTGTAGTCTACGCCCACCACATCGCAATACCTGTAGACCAAGCGTTGTCAGTGTCTGATAGAGGGCCAGAGTGGGCAGGACACCTACTTTCGCCAATATCGTTCAGCGACACGGACAGCATCGATTGTCGCGTCTTCCCAGTTGGGAGCAAAACCATCCCTGGTGCCTGATCTCATCCTGTCTGGCGAGGGCCTTTTTTTGTGAAAACGGGTTGATCTCGTCGACGCCGCCGCCAGCGACGGCCGTCGCCGACCAATTCATTGTGTAACGAGGTGTGGAGGAATGGGACTATGGCCCACGAGAGAGGATAGTAAGTGGAGAAAGGAAGCAACGCGCTGCAGCAAGGATGATTGGAGAGGTGAACAGAGCGTTTTTGCATGGAGTTGAGAGGATGCTGAAAGGATGCTGCGGAGAGCCATCTTTGACAGAGAGAAGGCGTACGCGGCCCTTAAGTAGGATCGTGGAAGCCGCCAAAATGCGAAGAGAGCCCGTTTTGGGCTCTCGGTGAGCAAAATGAGAGGTGGGCCCTTTTTTAGACCAAGGTGGGAGGCTCTACAAAATGTCAAGGCTGAGCGCGCGCTAAAGCCAGGTCCCTGTAGACTTAGGCGGCCTGGTGCCGCCGCGAGAGCGTTAAGGGCGGCGGGAGAGACGCAGCGTCAAAGGCCGCCGTTTTCTGCCGCCTTCCCACGGGCACGCAGTTATTGTTGGACAATTGAAAAGCCGCAGCTCCAAATGGTTGACTAGGCGGCACTTTACTTCTTCAATTCGAGCGCCCCGATTTCCTCCATCATGGCTGCGACAGCCATCGCGGCTGCAAGAGACACGTCTGCCTTCTCATTCCGATCATTATACATCATTACTGCGGTGTTCTTCTCAATTTGCCGACTACAACTTCGGGGAATATGCTAGGCGAAGAACAAAGGATGCTTTTCGTGAACATCAGCACGAAACCGACCAGCGAAGAATACAAGAGCTTGTCCAGAAAGGGTTGAAGGAGCTGCAGGTTATAAAGGTGGGTGTTGTCAATCGCCTTCCACCATCCCATCGAGTTCGCAGACTCAAGACTGCCAACGAAGGATGTGCTGCTGCAGCTGCAAGTCTCAATAACCATAGCTAACTTGGACAGCGCCAAATAATTATATCACAGTTCTACCAACTCGATCGATTAGTGGTGGAAGGAGGAAAATCGGTTCGTCTCACAGCTTCTCTACTATGAAAATGCAGGCTCTAATAATTCGGTTAGGGCAGGCAAATCGGAGATTCAGGAGATATTGTACGATAGAAAGATATAGGCCGTTTGGCTATTATCTAGGCTTCCAGGACATTGTACTGGCTGCTTCTAGATGAGACTGATGTGCAGCGCATTCCTGTATGATAGTTGAAAGATGATATATGCATAGCATCCACATCTCCGAAAACCGACGGCGCTACTGGTCTTGCTGGTGGGACATGGCAAGGTCAAGGAAAAGCTGGCGATGGCTAGCGGTCAATCTACAGTTATGGCATTAAGAATCTTAGCTTGTCTTGAGTAGCCCTCGAAGCTCCTCTCCTCCACATCTTATATGCTTGCTTCAAATCTCATGGAAGCGGTACATACGTACATTTGGTTACCATAATGTCTTGCAATAGTGATGCCCAATGCTCGTGAAGCCTCACCCCAGCTGTCAGTCCCTACTCAGGACTACGGCCAGCGCTACCCGTGATATCGCTTTGGCCAATATCCTGGCATTAAAGGTAATTCTGGAAGGAGATTCGACGAAGCATCATAAATTGCAGGGAAGGGTCTCATGTCCCTCGCAGTCCACCTGCACGGGTTGTTCTTGAGTGCCAGATTTTCAGCGTGCTGTTCTGCTCAGCTGTAGCGTCTCTCTTCAATCTGCTCTTTAGGGTCGTCGCCCTCTCGGCTGCTGGCATGGCCTTGTGTAGAATTGAGAGATTGTGGGAAAGACCTATGGTCTCAGTACATGAAAACGAACGCAACAGGAACAGGTAGAAGTTCGGAGAGTGGGCAAAGGAATCTATATTCCTAAGATGCAATGAACACGTTGCTGTCTTCTATTGCGACATGTCGAAGTCCTTCCAGACATTACCAGGCGAGCCATGGCGTAGACTTCCTCAAGTGCTCATATTCAGCGAAATGAGACCAAGCAGTGACCATTCCCAACGTCCATATAAGTCGACTGCCAATTTCTTAACTGAGAGTAGATGCGTATGTGGTGTGAGGATGAGCCTGTCAAGCCGCTAAAAATCCGATTAGATCAAATCTAAATCGCGTCATTGGAGAAGCGTAGGTGGGCTGATCATTAAAAACCGATAGCCTCTATACCTACGAAAAGGCGGGCAGAAAACGGCGGTTTGGGGGGATGGTTTCCACCCTCTCCACCAGAGCCCAAACTCGCGCGCCTGGCCGTCCAAAGCTTCGAGCCCTCCACCACAGACTGTTGCTCACGTTTTTGACGGCCATTCTCACCTCCCACCTCCCTCCTTCCCTCTTCTCCTCCCTCTCTCTTCAAAGCGTCCTATTTTGGCTCCTCGAGCTTTGTTCCCAAGATGGACTCT
>Ga0335072_10000212_pt1 | contig 126580 bp, 117 predicted proteins | sample Lox_Sample_21_FD_206725 | JGI IMG/M metagenome (GOLD analysis project Ga0335072, IMG submission 206725) | Soil microbial communities from Loxahatchee National Wildlife Refuge, Florida, United States - Lox_Sample_2.1 | ecosystem: Environmental > Terrestrial > Soil > Wetlands | place: USA...
GAAGGTTTGACTCCCCGCATGGCGTGGTCCGAAACGCAAATATCGTCCGCGCTCGTTTCCTGGCTCTGTACATTACCCGAGACAATATCGACTCTGTCCTGCGCTCCCTCGACACAGAAGAAAAAGCCCAGAGAACAGCAAGAGACCTTCTACGCCTTTTGCGTGAGTCTTGGCGGGTGACGTCTGATACTCTCGACGGACTGGAGTTTATGTGGACGGGGAAACAACAAGAGAGTAGCGACTTATATGGGGTCGACCAAAATTTTTGTGCTGTATTCAATGTCGCTGCGTACATATCACCCTCTTGGGAGCAGGTTCTTGAGCTCAGCTTCGTGGCCATTGCAGAAGATGCCTTGCCCGAACTCAAAGAGCGCGCTGGCTCAATTAGAGGCACGTCCGTCTTCCCATCAGAGTTGCCATTCGTCAGTCAGAAGCATTTGACAGGTTATCTCCGCTTTGCCCGACAAGGCTCAATCAGGTCGACTCTGCAAGCGGCAATAGCAAGGTCCTGCTTGTCCAGCCGACTTGCTCGCGAAAAGAACAATGCAGACGCTTTCTTCTTGGTGTCCGAGGAGGTCGTGGAAAAGGGCATACGGTACCGTCAAGATGTGGCAATGCTACCCAGCCGAGAGGTAAAGGCCCGGGAAATGGTCGTCTCCTTCTACAACCGGTACAAGATTGGCATGCGAGAGCCGAAGGAATCTTTTCTCAGACTCTCTGAGATGTATGAGAATCGATCCGTGGACTTCCCAGGGACCGAATCAATTTGGCCGCAGAAAGGGCTTCGAATCAATGAGGGCGACAAGGCCATCTTGGTGCTGTCGAAACAACCGTCCAGTTGGCAATACACCGGCAGATTATGTCTTTACGTGATTGATGGCTTGGTAGATCCTCATCTTTCGCCATTGGATCAAACTCCAGGAGAAATGCCGTATCTGGCCCGACGGCAAGACACAAAGCCAGGCTGGGGCAGCAACTGGAATGACGAATTTACAAGAGCTCAAAAATCCGACTTTTCAACTGAAATGCATAAATTCGAGGAACACTGCTCTTCCGTCGCAAAGCTCCGCACTTCCGCATCTCTAGTTGAGGACAATATCACCGCACGAGGAACAGGTTCGGGTTACCACAAGAGCAATGAGTTGCCACCACGCTTTCGAAAAAAGCCAGTTGGACACTTCGTAACTGGCATTGTGTCCCCCACACCCTATCTAGATATGCGGACTATGGTAGACCTCCTTGTGGCAAGAAAGCAAAATGTCAAACTCGTCACTTGTCTATATGCGCAAAGCGATGTTCCAGGGCAAACAAGGACTGATGGCAGAGACAGCCCCTCCGACCCCACCGCCTCAGCGGCCATCAAAAGAGAATATCAAAAACATGAATGTTTCGAATTTTAAAATCACCAACATCGTGCAGGCGGGTGATACATTCACATTGCCCCATAGCTTGCGAGATCGTCGAGAGCAATCCTCGGAACCAATTGAGAAAGTCGGATATGCTGGGGACTGGCTCACTGACGATGAGCTTGCTGAATGGCTGATGCAGGGAAAGTTTGGAAATACCGAGATCACCAACTCATCAAAACGACACTACACCGCCACACTTTCAGATGACTCAGGCGTTGAACCCGCAAACAAACGACCACGGATAATGCAAGAAGTGATGCCGGGTAACTCCTTGCAGAGCCAAGAAAGTGAGCATCTACGTGTAGTGGGATGGGTGCCTCCTCCAGGGCGATTCCCGCGAGATCACATGGCTGATGACGAGCTTGAGGCTTTCCTTCAAGCTGACCACTTCCTCGATGATGCTAATCGGGGCGGAATCACTCAAGAAGCTCAGACGGAATAGGCAAGCTGAAGTGGCAAGGCATTGAAAGCCATACGATGACTAGAGAGAAGCCCTGCGAAGGCGCGTTTAGGCTGAGAAGGAAGCAATAGTTTCGACGGGCTGACTAGCATAAGCCTACGGATAAGCCGTCAAGGCTAGTTGGCATAGTCAGAGTCAGGGAAGTTACAACTGGCCCTTTGGCAACGCGAGCCAAGGGCGGCGTCGCGTCCCAACGAGAACAGCTTGAAGTTGTCGAGTGCGAATGTTTCCTGTGGCGTTGAACGTAGTGGTCGTCATCGGGGGTCTCGGTGCCAGCACTTAACACTAACATGTAACATGAACTTAACCAACTTGAATTATACGGCAATATGATTCTGCTTGATTGCATGCTAAGTAGAAGACCCTTGGTCTCTGGCAATATTCGAAGCGACTGTCTGAAGAGGAAAGCATTGCGAAGCAGGACCTGGGAGATTGAGGGCGCCAAGATGGGCACGTGGCAGAAATTTTCTCCCTCTTCGCGGCCAACACACCATTTTCTAGCCGGGAGGTTTTGACTCGTGACCTCTGCATTCGGCTTGAAGCTTCTGCCTGTTAGAAGATTGCTATCTTTATGCCGTGAATACGTCCCGATGCCACTGAATGGGATGGACCTGGCAGCTTCTGAAACGAGTCACGTGAGTTGGAGTGCAAATCGCGTTTTTCGCCACTCGTGACTCATCCGAGTTTGGCGGCATCGGACTTCTCGCCACGCAAGCAAAAATGGGTTTGTTTGTCAGGTGCCCTCTGACTCGGCACTGTGGCTCTGTTGAGATGTTCCACCTCAGGTGACTCAACCCCATTTGTTGACCCTGTACTTGAATAAGACTCATGCAGGCCATGCCGGAAATATAAAGGCCCGCACTTCTTTTCTGAGGAAAATCCATGAATTTCCCTTTTTGGTCATCCACCTCTTTCACTCTCAGCGGACCTGCTGGCACTCATTTGACCTCCATCACAGAATACAAGATGGCACATAAACACAATCGCCGCCGGATACGGCCTAGGTCACGAAACCACAAGACTTCGGTCAACCCTTCTCTCTACGATCAATCCCTCCCCTCAAAGCCAGGAATCGCGAGTGACGCAGAGCCACCAAACATCAGCACTAGTGGCATCTACTCAACAACCACCGATAGTCGCTTCGTCAATTCCGACCAAATGGTGAAAGCGACAAATCGCTTGCAGAATCTCCACACCTATTGGCAACCTCGGACAACATGGCAGTTAGAGGAAGCGGCAAAGCTCGAATGTGAACGAATCAAACTGTTTGGTGGTGTGCCTGGGGATGATGTTGGACTTTGTTATCGCATGCTGGAGTACTTTGGAGGGTTGGATTTTATTGATACCTAGCCTGCTAGGCTCTACTAAGAATGGATGATGCGATCTGTCGCTTCCGGAATCCAACTCAGGGGCATGGGACACATCGGGCGAGACTTGCAGCAATGAAGCCCTCAGGATATGCTGCCCGGCCGGGTAGGAATGGAAAGAAGGCGGAATGGTCCTCCAGGCTCGATCCATCGAACTCTGAAGAGAGATGCACGGGTGGGGGGAATGGGTTCAGTACTGAAGGAAGGAATGGCCAACTGGTGCTCGCTCTCAAAACATGTGAGAGCTTGAGCTCGCTCTACGGCCAGAATTGACACTATGGAAGGACGTGTATCGCAGGAGGAGGTTGCGACAGGACGCCATGTATTCATTACCTTAGTGACAGACACAATACCTCCCCCTACTCATTTTGCTCCATATCTCCTGATTCTGAGAGCCATTTCCGCGCTTATTTGCGTGACATTTCGGGAATGCGCCCCGACAAAGGTCTTGCCTGTTCAAGCCAACCCATACTTTAATGAGGAGGACGAATGTTGTCGTAGACACTGGATGTAGGAGTTATTTTGATAGCTGACCTTGTATGCACCATCATTGGCCAGAGGGCCAGTTCCCACACAAGCTCACGCCACATCACACAGCCACAGTTGTCGATCTTGATCGACGAAGGGTGCCGCGCTAAGATTATAGGCTAGGCTCTGGACACTGGAAATCACATTTTCGTTTCCTTTTAGATGGGCGGAAATTACTTAGCTGACAAGAGCAAAATACTGCAGAAACTCCCAAGAAGATGTTTGCTCTTCGTGAATTGAAGAAAAGTGATCAGGAGGCGAGAATAGAAGTTGCGTAGGCCAAGCCACCGTTAGCGTTGAATTATTCAGGATTGTGGATTCCTACGAGATCGTCCCCCAATGGATGTTCCTCAATGGATGTCTCACGGGCCACGAAGACTCAAACGACGGTAAGTCTGAAGGCTACCCGCATCATTCACGTTCAAACCCTCCAGAAACAGGGCAAGTATTGATGATCTAAGTTTGAATTATGCATGGTCCCGTTCTTCGCTCCTCAAACGTAACCCTGTCACCTAGTCTTCTTTATGCCCCTCTCATCTCTTTTGTTGTCTCTTACTTCTTCCGTGTTTGAGACTTAACGTGTGGCTCAAATCCTTGTGGCTGCTGCCCATGTATGTTCCACCCTCACTGCAATCTTCATTCACGTCTGACCCGACACAACCACCATCCGCACAGAGACGCCCTCTCCGCCTGGAATGCTTGTGATTCTCACCTGCAAATATGGGCCTCTTCTCTAGCAACAGCAGCAATCGTAATGGTGATTATGCAGGCCAGAATAGAGTCAACAGCAGCAACCATTTCGGCAATGCCAACATGGACAGACGCCCAAGTTTCCCTGGCTATGATCACGGCGACACTTTTGGGGGCAATGTTGTGGACGCTAACGCCACTGCCGGTCAGGGAATCTTTGGTCGTGATCATAGTGCTGGACTTGTGGACCAGCTCAACAACGTCAACACTACTGGAAACAGTGGTATCATGAATCACGATCTCAACACAGGCCTGGCAAACCATAACACCTACATAACTGGGAACCAGGGCTACTTCCACCAGAATGACGGCGGTGCACTTGGTCAACCTACCACTAATACAAATATGTCTGGAAATCAAGGCATCTCGCATCATGACCGCAACGCTACCGTGATAGACCCAACCAGAACTTCCAACCACACTGAGCAAAACGAGACCTCAGGCTACAACGGTATTTCAGCATACTCGAAGACTGGCACCGACTTTGCTGGACGTGGAGGGTGGTTCAGCCGACGGCGCAACCGAGATGATGGTACCAAAGCATACTCAAAGACTAGCCCGGGGGGGACCACGGGTGGGGGGGTTTTTGGTCGACGCGGTCATCGTCATACTAATAATGCCAACTTCGGCTTGAGACCAAGCTCTCATTCTAACCGCCATCAGCGGGAAAGGTTCGACATCAACTCCGGCCGTTACAACAGGAGACCAAGCTTTGGACAATGGCTCAAGTATAGCCCTCGATGCGCGCGGCTTCCACCATACTGACAATGGACCAGATTCACATGGCTTGACATCTTGACAATGGTCGTCCTCGGAGCTGTTGGCCTTGGTGTCTACCAAGCACACCCTGCCCCATCGCGGTCGTTCCCCGTCTACTTCCAAGATGGTGAGATTGTCTATCCGCAATTTGCATACCCGATTCGCCACGAGATCGTTCCCATTTGGCTTGCTGCATTCCTCGCCTCCATAATCCCAATCTTCATAATACTCTGCATGCAGTTTCGCATCCGTAAGTTCACAAGCTCCTTCAAATGCTACAACGCTGATCCTTACTCCACAGGTTCCTTCTGGGACGTCAACAATGCCATCATCGGTCTGCTCTACTCCTTGATCACAGCTGCAGTCTTCCAGGTCTTCCTCAAATGGCTTATTGGCGGCCTTCGTCCTCACTTCTTGACGGTCTGCAAGCCGGTAATCCCCAACAACGGCATCAAAATAGGAAATGGGTTTAAACAGATCATGTATGACCGTTCTATCTGCTCAGGCGATCCGAACTCCATCGATGATTCGCTCGAGAGCTTTCCAAGCGGCCACTCAACAGCCGCCTTTGCAGGTTTCATCTTTCTCTACCTTTACTTGAATGCGAAGCTGAAGGTCTTCTCCAACCATCATCCTGCCATGTGGAAGTTAGTTGCCACCTATGCACCCGTGCTTGGAGCAACTCTCATTGCCGGAACATTGACCATTGACGAATATCATAATTGGTATGACGTAAGTACCTGCACTGTTCTACGGCACTGAAAGCAATGCTAATTCCGGGGCTGTAGTGCGTTGCTGGCGCTATCATTGGGACAATCATGGCTTTCAGTGCTTACAGGATGGTCTATGCCAGCGTATGGGACTTCCGATTCAACCACATCCCGCTGACCAGGCACACTGTAAGTTCCTGCACCCTGGATGCGCTTACTTGAATCCGAACTAACATGATCCAGCCATTCTCTTACGGAGCAGGCGAGGCTGGCGCTGGGGGCTTCGATACAGCCGTCTTTAGTCATGCAGCAGGCTGGGGTTACCATGAAGCTTACGGAGGTGCTCCCTTTGATGCAGCCCACAATCTGCGTGGTGCAATGACTGGCTTCAATCACGGCGTCCATGATCCGAGTTATGGCCAAAAGGGCAACCAGGTCAATGGCAACAATACCAATAACACGATAAGTCACGATGGAACGATTCGTGACGTTATCGCTGCTGATGAACATCCTGGTCCAAATGAGAAGACAGGCACCTTGGAGCGTGATACCAACACTTTCCACTCACGCCCTAATAATGCCAATATAGGAAGTGCTGGAGTCGTGGATAACGGAAACCGCAATTCAGTGCTCGAGCCAGCTGCGGAGCCGGCAACATCGACTCGAGGTGGCTACTTCCATCAGTCCAACAAGAGCCTCGAAAGGCGTCCAGTGGGAGGACGCCTGGTTGGCCGGGGCGTAGATCACATGGTGTGAGAAGCTTATGAGGACTCTTTCAACGAATGGTCACGTCGTGATGGCGTACGGTGTGGACGATGTTGGTACCATAGTGGTACTACATGTCTGAAAGCTATTATAGCATATTCCTGAGGTTATGCATGATATGCCGTTCTCTCGGCTGATGCAAGCTAGCTTGTAATTCTGAAATCAGTGACTCTAGAGACAGATGGAGCGGGCCTTTTCAGATATGCGAGGCCAATTGACTATGCCCAAAGTACAGGGGTCAATTCCGCGAATGTAAACTATGCCTATCGCGATCAAATCACACGCGTCTTTCTCAAGTCGCGGCGCGGAACATTCCACGACTGCTGGGCAAGGAGTTATTGACACTCTGCTGTCAAAGGTATCTTTCCGAGGCCTGAGGGGCCCTTGAGCTGTCCTCACCCCCCTCATTCTGTCCCTCAACCTGCGGAAGTAGGACCGGCTGAACTTTCAGGCATCCTGTGTAAGCGGGGACCAGTACCAGTATACAAAATGCCCGCCGTCCGTGAAGAGTCTTAATGTCACGTTCCGTAAACGTGGCAAGCTTCATTCGCAATGTCTTTCACTCTCATCATTGGTGTTGTCGCGCTCTTGCTCCTCTTTCATCTGATACACTCCGTTTACTCATGCCTAACGTCTCCCCTCCGTTCCATTCCCGGTCCTTTCCTTGCTCGCTTCACAAAGTTATGGTACCTCTGGCGTGTGTACAATGGCCATTTCGAACAGGAAAACATCACACTACATCGCAAATACGGTGAGGAAGCCGGTCACAGTAACGTTCTCACGCTCACATTTTAGGCCTAATTGTCCGCTACAGCCCCAATGAATACAGCATTGACGATCCGTCAGCTGCCAAAATCATCTACGGCCACGGCACTCATTTTGCCAAATCATCCTGGTACTCCGTATGGGGCGCCCCAGGCAAAGCTAGTCTCTTCTCAGATCGAGACCCCCACCACCACGCTCAGACGCGCCGCAAATACCAGACTACATATTCCATGTCCTCGCTCGTGACATACGAACCCTACGTCGACGACTGCGCCCGCATCTTCTGCCGGCGCCTCGATGAGATGTCCAAAGCCGGCGTGGCGCTCGACATGGGCCACTGGTTTCAATGCTATGCCTTCGACGTGATCGGCGAAATTACTTTGTCAGAACGCTTCGGATTCCTCGATGCCGGTGTGGACGTTGGTGGCGTCATCGGCGCTTTGCAGGGCAACCTGGTGTACAGCACGCTTGTTGGAATATACTCGTCACTGAATCCGTCCCTGTTCCCGGTGATGAGCAAGTTCCGCCTAGGCGGCGCGGCTGGAAAGGCTTACCTCAATGCATTCATTGATCAATCCGTTGTCAAGCGAAAGGTGGAACCAGCTGCGCCTATGAAGGAGCAAGAAGCCGCCATACACCAGGCTGAAGACAGAAGTCGTCCACAAGACTTCCTGTCAAAGTGGCTAGCATTTCACTCCGAGGACCCAACGAGGTTCACAGCCTTCAACGTGTTCGTCGGCATGATTTCCAACATCGTCGGCATGATTTCCAACATCGTCGCCGGCTCGGACACAACCAGCACGACACTTTCGGGAATCCTCTACTATCTGCTGGAGAACCCGCACACTCTGGCAAAGCTACGAGATGAGATCAACGATTTCCAGCGAAATGGCCTCGTCTCGAGTCCCATAACATTCAAAGAGAGCCAAGCCAAGCCCTACCTCCAAGCAGTAATTAAGGAGGCACAGCGACTGCATCCTGCCACCGGCCTACCTATGCCCAGAGTGGTGCCAGAAGGCGGAGCGACGATCTGCGGGACGTTCTTCCCGTAAGGTGTAAGACCCTTCTCTTATACTGTGAATCGGTGTAATCGCTTTATCGGACTGAACTAACCACAATGGCTGGTACACAGACCGTAGTCGGCATTAACAGCTGGGTCGCGCATCACAACTCCTCCATCTTCAGTCCAGACGTCAACGCCTTCCGCCCGGAGCGATGGCTAGTGGAAGACAAGGAGCAGCTCTCCGCCATGGACAAATATTACATGCCCGTAAGTTTCGCCCTTTGCTATCGAGGGACTGCCTCGTCTTCTCGTTGTCACAACCCGACTTCATTTTCCTCCGTCAATCGTCCGCAGGAGAAAGTTTTCACCTAGACTCACCCCAACCACCGTCTCCTGCCTTTTGCTAACGATTCCCCCACATAGTTCGGCATGGGCTCGCGCACCTGCATCGGCAAGCATGTCTCTATCCTCGAAATGTCAAAGCTCATCCCCGAACTCGTCCGTCGCTTCGACTTCACTCTTGACCCCTCGCTCGCTGCGCCAGATTCAAACTGGACAACGAGTAATTACTGGTTCGTCCAGCCCGTGAACTTTTCGGTCAAGGTCAGGCGCAGAGATGCATGACCACATTACCGTTTATGAACAATCAGGCTTTTTCGGCAGTGCCAGGCAGGGGCGAGTTGGCACACCCAACGCGTAATCCCTTTAGCCTATGCATATAAGAGAGGAGCGAAGCGCAACATGTTGATGCTGATGTCGGATCAATCGATGGTTGGATTCCTCCCCCGGCGGGGGTGGTTGAAGCTGACTGTTCGAGTGCTTGCATGTTAGAGAGGCTGATCTCACTTGTCGGAACTGCCTGCTTAGGGGTTCCCGTGGTTGACTTGCAGCACCGGCCTACGCTCGGTCCCCCATTGGGCTTCGAAAAAGCAAGATATGGAAAAAGTAAAGAGATGGCTTTGACCTATTCAGCAACTTTTTCGTTATCCGGTCCGCCAGCGTGGAGCTCGTCCTGCGGATCGACTTCTAGCTCGGGGTGAAGCTGGGCAGAACCAAACAACGAAACCTGGTGGCGAACGGACTACTGGTTTGGAATGATAGCCAACTTCAGAATCAAGATGGAGCCAAGTCGGAAGCAAAGAAGACCTGAATGGGCCGTAGCAAAGCTCCAATAGCATTGCCTGTTTTCATAGGTTACTATATCCTGTTCATACGATTCGGGCCCTTTCCGCCTTGAACCCCTTTTTCGACATAAACTTCTCGGGGTGGTGAGCCCACCATTCCCCTCTTCCGCTAAAGCATCCGGGCTTTTTCAAGGATGCTTGTGTGTGATGTAATGTGATGTGATGGGTGATTCTCAAAAGCAGGTGCAAACCCTCGGCCCAAGGGGCCGACAAGCGACAAGGCGGTTACGAGTCGGAGGACGCCATTCTTTCAAGGCATCATCCTCCCCGTCCACTCACAAATGTGAAAACTGGAATACTAGCGGTATTTTACGCGGGGCTTGCCAAGGCTAGGTCCTCTGGGCTTCCCCGGGTTGGTTTTGTCAGTGGACGCGTGAGATTGGGTGTTGCCAGGAATGGCCCGGTCTAGACGGTGAAGCTGCCTTATTGTTGGGGGCCCAATCTTTCCAATCTCAGTTTCCTGCGCAATCTTTGCAAATCCACCTCACACTTGAGCCGTTTTATCAGAACATGCACTAAGAAGGGAAAGGGTGCATGGATGTGGCGGTTGGTCACGCGCACTCCTTTTGCTTTCTGGGTCCTTTGGACAGTTGGAACGCCAGTTTTTAGGTGGAAGGTGCGGGGCTGTTGAGGCTCTTACCTCTTCTCTGAACAATATGGCCTATTTGGGCTCATGCTTAGAAAGCAAAGTGACGCAGACTGAACACGTCGAATGCATTAGTTGGCGGCATATTAGTCTGGTGCTAGAGTCTTTCTTCACGTTCTCACTAGCGGCCAGATCGGCTAGATGTTCGATCCATATGCAACCCCCCCCCCGGCGATGCCCAAACGACCAGAGTGTTGACAAGACATGAACCACAGTGTATCCTAAGATCTGGCACCCCCTCTCTGCACAGAGCGGCATGCAGCCGCGGTATTTGGTGGAAGATAATATGGACTGACGAATCCGAATATGATATCGCTCTATGAAAGCCTGCACCAATCAGAGGCCGTAATCTGCCTTTCCAGGCTGACCTAGGTCGACCCAGATTTCGTCAATGTATATACAATATGAGCATGTCTGTTGTAGCGAGATCATGCGCTGATAGCAACACCAGACGCCTTAGCAAGCTCCCCACAGCTGCAGAGCCGAAGTAAAGAAAGCTGATGTCCAATTGTATCCCCAAGATATGTTACATATAGAATCCGTTTGTACAAGCCCAGAGAAGTGAGAACTCCGAACCAAGAATAAAGGAATAGTCGCAATTCCCGACAGTGCGCCAAACGCATGGGTAAGGGTATCATTCGAAAATATCGTAGAACACTGAGTACTGGCAACCATTTCCTAGGGACTCAGCACCAGCTTTTCCCTGACATTTCGTTGCAATCTGAGAAAGGCAAGGAAATGTTGGCTTCCTACATAGAAGATGCGGTGGAGGGACGGTGAAGCAGGAGATTGTTGAGCAAACTGTCTAGGGTGGGACTTGATCGATTGCCGGGCGTTGGTTGGGCGCCGAGCTGTGAACGCTGGCCTAAACGACTTATTATGAAAGTGAATGAGTCGCTCCGCACGCTTGATAGGTTGTGGGCTGACGGCCGGGTGCCATGCTGTGAGCGCTGTTCTAAGCGATGGATGTCGGCAACAAACGAGTCGCTCCGTACGCTTTGAGTGGAGAGATGTGAAAGCCCAGACGTGGCGTTGAACGAGAAACTCTTTCGTGAACGTCTTTGACCTTCCAAATAATTTAGTCCAGTCGCATCTCGAGGCCACCACTCGAGAACAAGATCTCTAAGCTGTTCTCCGTTAAGGTGCATATCTCGAAGGTAGGATTTGAAGAGTAATATCTCCAATGATGAGCGACGGAGCCTATGAAGCAACCACGCATTGATGTAGTCTATAATACTCAACCTGTCTTGGCTGGAATCCTGCGCAACAGCGGAGAAATTGGGACTTGGAGCGTCCTTGCTTAGTAGAAGCGGATCAGCAGTAATTCCGTCGTTGCTCATATGAACATCTATGCTCAGAGAGGCAACGCTGCTCGGAGGAGCATCGTCGTGGAGAGAGACGCCCTTGCTCAGAGGGACATCATTGGTCGTTGGAGTGTCATTGCTCAGAGAGGCCCCGTCACTTAGATGGTCATCTTCGCTGAGAAAGGCATCATCGTTCAGAGCGTCACCGTCGCTTGGCAATAGGTCGAAATGGCTGGCGGCATACCGAATATCACGTTGATCGTCGAGCATGGACTGGAGTTTGAAGATATCCTCTTCGGCGTAAAAGAGATCTTGCTCAAGTTGGATGTGTTGAGCATCGAAGTCCTGGAGGAAATGCTGCCCCTCTAGGTCCAACGTTTTTCCCATGGACCGTCGCACCCTTTCTTCTTCCACAAAGTGAGCTCTCTTGGCGCGAAGCTCAAGAAGCTGTTCTTTGAGGATTTGGGCATCCCCTTTGCGCGAGAGATATTGCTCTTCCAATGGAGATCGAACCGGCTGCGCACTAACTGTATTGTTGGACAACGTTTCCACTACCTCTTCCTCGGAGAATGATGAGCTGTCATCAGTAAGACTATCGGCTTGTCTGAAGTCTCGGGACTGATAGAGTTCTATTTCGGCTTCTTTCAACTCCCACTCCTTTCGGTTTAGTAGATCCTCGGTAGCATTCAACTCAGCCTCGCCAACTTGTAGATCATCCAAGACTTCCTGAAGGTCGAGAACTAGCTCGGGGGAAGGAGTTGGGCCATCTGAGATCCCTAATGCTGTGGTTCTCTGGATATCTTGAAGTATTCGCGCGTTCAATTCGGTCAAGGCCGATCTCTTCAGTCGGACGGAATTTCTAACCTCTTGAGCCTTTACTCGCATTCCAAGAAGGCCCTGCCGCTTTTCACTCAATTGTCGAATTTTGGTTCGAATCCTTGCAAGGGCCATGGCGCCCCAGTCATTTTGAGGGTGTGTCAGAGGATGATCATTGGTTGTCTCATCCGGAACGAGCGCGCTGGATGTTTGTGGCGGGCTGGCGACGGAAGTTTTGACTTCGTTGCTACTGATAGGAACAGGGTAGCTCTCAGCCGCGAAAACTTGGGTATCTCTTTCTTCGTCTAGAAAAGTAGTCTGGGTCGGAGAGTGGTAGTGATCGGAAGGAAGAGCTTCTGTAATGTGGTTTTCATAGTGGTTCTGTTCGGGAGAAGGAACAGCTTCCGTTATCTGGTCTCGAGGTTCATTTTCATCAAGAGAAGGAATAGCTTCTCTTATCCGAGGCTGAGAGTCGTTTGGCTTGGAAAAAGCAATATTTTCTTTGTTCTTGCAGTCGCTGAGAAAGTACTGCGGATCCAAATCTTCCTCCTGTGGTGACACATGTGAAACGAGAGGACCGCTCGCCGGGCCACCAGGCTGACCTGGTTCAGTCGGGCCTGATGTGGAATCGGTAGAAATCCGTCGCACGGTCCTGCTAGTGATGGCTGCGCGTCATTTCGGAGTCTGAATACATAACGTTTAATGGAGACTCACGCATCTCGATGGAAGTTCATCCAAAAGCCACGGAAACCTCGATTTAGCGACCAGTGGCCCATTTTGACTGTTCCTCAAGCTCCGCGTCATGGTGAACACTGGGCCTGGGAATCAACATGTTATTGCCATTGGGCTATTGGAATCGCAGAATGCTGATGTGTAGTACCCAAACAGGCCGGTTCGAAACGTTACCTTTTGAAGTACTTTGTTGAAGATATCCTGAAATGCCCAATTCATGCAGCGTCCAATTGACTTTGAGCAGAAATGTTCGTTAGGACTCCACACATGTTTTACGGCCTAATACCGCGGGAGACGCGTTTTTGGTTGAGGGATTCCTGACGAGAGGCCCGGGGGGCTTGCATGCTTTGAGTGGGGCTGCAGGGGGTCGCCTTGCATGAATTTTAGTCTGGCTCCCCGGTCCCCCACTTTCCAACTAAGGCCCATCGGCCAGTCACTGACGAGAGTATGTCAACTGCTGTCCTGGGCAAGCGACGCGACTCCAAGCATTCGGCAGGATTTCGACTTTGCTAAAATGATCACGCCTACGGCAGCAATGCGCAAAGGTTTCGCGGAGCCGCATTGGCTACTTAAAGCCCATGCACTGCCCAACCCTCACGCATTGGCCGTGATCATTGAGAACCCCAACGTCACCATGTGATCATGCCTTCTGAGCAGAAGGAATACACGGCAGGAAAGTGGCAAAAAAATGCTGATGGGAGGCCATATCGGTACCTTGAAATTGATGGTTTGTGGCCCTTGTGTCGTGCGATAGGGCGAACCTTCTAACTACTAGCTTTAGGTGTGGCGTACGTTCAATGGGATCACATCAAGGGCGGAGTGATTCGCAGAGAGTCGCCTGATAGGTATTACTTCGGGCATGCCACATATCATTGTCGTCTTCTGATTCAGCATCCAGGTCGACGCCACGCACACCAGACCCGCGGAACCCTTCCAACAAACGGACTACTTCCACTCAACGGCCAGTTGCTCAAACCCTGCCGACCAATCCAGAGCCGAGACCGCTTCCTGTCGGGCATGATTCGCGAAACACATTAGAAAGGAACGCGGCTATAGCCAGTCAAGCGGGAATTACACCTTACGGCTCTTTCCCCCCCGAAGATCACCAGCGTTCCTACTCACTCTTTCCCAGAGAAGGCAGCCAGCTGAACAGGTAATCATTATCCCTTCAGAGTGCTAGGAAGATTGCTCATATTAATCACTAGTACGCCACATTCGCAAGCCAGCACCGTTCAGAGGCATACCAATACTGCTTCGCAACATCGCCAGGAGGATTTATACGATGAGCCAGGCAGACTTCCTCCCGCCAGTCGAAACCACGACCCTATTGGAAAACATACTGCGGCTGATTCTCTGCCGCGAAATCTTGCAGGCGCAGAGACTCGTTTACCAGTTCAAGACACCAAAAAAGACCAGCAAAATTATCCTCCCGGAACCAAGAGAATTCGGAAGAGTGCAGACCGCATATACTACCTAGACCGGCATGACCAGGTCATCCTTAGCGTTCCAGCAACGGCTACGCGTCACGAAGAAAGGCCCAATCACGGCTCGTCTGCTATTGAGGCTCTAACAGATCGGCTTGACTCTATGAACGTGCGGAGTAACGTTTCTGGACAAGGTGGATCAGATTGGACCACCAGATATTCAAGCGCACCGGGCGCCTCAACCGAGAAAGCCCGTGGAGATGCATGGGTTTCGTCTAGGCATGTAAACGACCCGCGGGAAGTGTCGCTGTTGGCTAGCAATGACTCGACGAGTCTATCTATACGCCCTGGGATTCCACAACGAGCTTCGCCAGATGCCGGTGTTGGCAGGCGAGATGAACAGCTTCAATCTCGAGAAAGGCCTCGGGTTACTTACTCCCAGGACGACAATGAAGACGACAATGGCGAGACGCCATTCTTTCAGTCGGCCCAAGACTCCCGGAGCCCCTTGCCTTCACAACAATCAGAGTATAGTCGGTCCAATGATCAATCGCAACATCAGCAAAAGCGCCCAGCCGGGAATGATTCCACGGCGCAGCGGCGTCCGATTAGCATTCATCCCCGGCGACCTTCGGGGAATCAAAAGCCTGACTTGGAAATGATCAACGAAGGTAGAGAGTTGAAGATGACGAAGATTACGGAAATTAATAGAGGAAAGGCTGAAGTTATGGACAGCCGTGTGTTCTCCCCGGTCCTAAAAAGAGCGATTCTTACCAAAAATATAGGCTACTATATCCGCAAAGACGCGAGAAATTTCTTCGTTATAGGCAGGGCAAGTTCAGCACTATAGAGCCTGGCTTTACCTGATCTGACCACTTTCCAGGTCTTCGCAATGCTTTGGCACGAAAACGCAGGAAATGAGGGGACTGATCTAAGCGAGGGGCAGTATCGTATTGGCAAATTTGGGGAGAAGATTTACAGTACAATCCGGCGCATGGTCGTGGTCGGAAAGAGACATGGCCATTGTACCTGCGTGTAAGTTCTCCGTCTGGATTTCAAGCCACAGGACTAAAATCCTATGAAACAGACCAATTGCAACGTACGGCAACCAAGGAACGCTCAAGGCCGGACTAAGCCTCGCAGATATCCAGGCACACGCTGTGATCTACATGGTTGGTACCAGCTCGGAAGCAGATCCAGGGGAAAAAATTGTCAAGAACCCCATTGCTGTCAAACCGGCCGGGCCAGACCAAAAGCTCCACCCTAAGTCGCGCATTAACTTTGACAAGATGTACTCGGTTGAGTACAACGTCAAAGTGATGAATGTTGGCAAGGTAGCAGACGAATCCCTTCACAACCTTTCAATCTACTTTCAAAATACCCACTTCCCGCCTTCTTAGGCCCGAAGATCTACGTTGTCTGTGGCTTCTAGGTCCTCTGCACCTACATCCCAGACTTCACCGCACTTATTATACGTTACCGAGACTGGCCAGCCTCTACGGCGAGGACAATCTTGATTCACTCAGTCGTATTCTGCGTCAGCGCGCTTGCCAAGAACAAGCTGTATGCTCCAGAATATCTGGCTTGTTACTTTTTCTCAACTTTCTGGCTTTTTTGCTACTTGATCAGTGGGCAATTTGAAACGAGCGTTGACGGCATCGGAGGGACGGATTTGCGCCGTTTCCAAGGTCATGGATTGTTTTATTGGCGGTGGACCATTGACAATGATTTGACAAGTCTTGTTCATACATACACTTTTTACGATGGGATGACTCACGAATCCGAACTATGACGAAATGAACTTTTTGCGATGAAACTAAAGCCCTTTTCCAAGAACCTCTTTACACTCATGTCGTATGATACACTGCCAGCGACCATTTCTCGACCCGATCCCAACGAGCAACAAGCTACGGCGAGAGAGTCTTTCTCCACCTAGGTAGAGGGAACCTTGTTACGGGCCGAGGAGGCCCGGGCCTCTCCTCCCTGGCCTAATGCGTGGATGCCTGGTTCGGCCGATGAGGATGTAATGGCTGTATGTATCCTTACAAAATACGATGTCATGAAATCCTCAAGTTCTCGAATGCCAAGAGCGTAAGCATCGGAAGTCCTTTGACCGTCCTAGCTTGTAGGTTTCATATCTGGAGTCCGATCGCCTTGCTGGGATACCGAATATGCCGAGGTGGTGGAAAGAAAATGTAACGGGATCACAGAACGAGCCACCTTCTGAAACGGGGGGGGAAATGGTTGATCCTACCACTCTCCTGTTAGCTAGGCCCTCTCCATATACTCCTTGTATGGGTCCGGACTCCGAAGAGCAGGAAGCCCAGAGTGTCTCCCGCGAACGAAGAAGGGGGGCATATCGGTACGATCAGTACCAGCATGTATGGAAAGGACTCCTGGATTGTTGCCTCAAGTACCCAGGAACGCAGTTAACTGGGTATAGTTATGAAGAACATTGCTGCGACCGTAGATTTCGGTTTCAGCGCTGCCGAGAGCCTACAACGTGGCTGACTACGTACGAACTTGCTTCTTGTCTCTCTTTTTGATCATCAGCTAGCACTGTGCATGCTATTGGGGATTCCGTTATGCGGAACAGAGTTGTGAAGAGGGGTGCATTTGCTAAAAGCCAGAGATATTCAACTGTTGCATGAGAGAGAAATTTTCAGGTCCCTATCACTGACTGACGACGTCAAACCGCTCTGTGGCGCAAGAGAGCGCCGTCGAGGGTGAGCATACAGGAGTCAAAACTCCTGTAATGACCTTTGACAAGGAAGTTGGCACACAGAACAGCGACGTTTGATTGAGAGTTGATCACCCCTTGTCGTAGAGAAGAAAAGAATAGTAGTTGAGGCCCTTGACATGACTCCGAACGTCGCAACTCCTCAGTACTCGAAGTAGCCTTCACCGGGCTGGCATATGTGGTAGGAAGGCGTAGTGGACTCGTCGACTGCGATTAGAGACGATTCTCAAGACGCAGGCTGAGAAAGCCAAATATAGCATATTGCAGGATAGCTTTGCCTGAGCAGAGGTGGCTCTATGAGTCTATCTAGGCGTATCGAAACGTGTCCCTATTAACTTCATGCAAAATATCCTCGCATATTTGCAACAGGTATCTAAAGGATCTTCTCCAATACCTCCTAAATCCGAACTTATTCCTCAAACGGGGTATCAATGTCGCTATACAAGAAAGAAGGACGTCCGACAATTAGAGTCAAAGATGATGGCTCAGCGGGCAACACTACGCCACACCGCACCGCACCATTAAACAAGAAGATAAGCAAGTTGGATTTTCGATGTTCGTCATTGCGGACCGTTTGCTCATGCCATTTGATTGAGACCCTGTGGGACAAGTCAGAGGGAATGTCAATATAGTGTGTTGGTGACTTACGAAAAGGAAGCCTAGTTCCCTCACGCCCAATCTTGCAATACTTCTACCAGCCGTCTCATCAAGAGCGGTCTCAACAAGCGCACGTTTCTTCTCTTGCAGAGCCAGAATCCGATCTTCCACCGTAGTATGGCCGTTTCTATCAGGTGTAAAACCTTCATGATCGATAAGGATACGATGCACTTCAACTGGGCGTTGTTGGCCGATTCTGTAGGCTCGATCAACAGCCTGAGCCTCGACGTAGCCGTTCCAGTGTGGATCGAGGATGATGACTTGCGAAGCGGCAGTAAGGTTCAGCCCTGAGTTGCCGGCTTTCAAGCTTACCAACATGATCGTACATTCGGGCCTATCGGTGAATTTAAACACAGCGTCGTTGCGCTCTGCTGCAGTCATTGAGCCATCGTATCTGGTGTACGAGCTGTAGTCCCGCGTTCGCGCGATTGGAACCTCCAGAAGATCGAGGAAAGAGGTAAAGCCCGAAAAGATGATTGTCTTTTCGCCTTCTCCTCGAGCATGAATGGTGTCCAGTATATCCATCGCCTTATCAATTTTGGCCGACGACTGATAATCCTTCGCCAGTCGTCTCAAGTACTTTTTCTTCGCTGCTTTGCTCTTGAGGCCTTCCTTTCTCAGCTGAGCAAGGGACTTGTGATCTTTCTTGTGCGCTTTGCCCTTTCCCCTACTTTTCCGCGTTCCTTTGCCCTTGACTTTGCTCTTATGATCATTTAGCTGGGCTTTCTCGTCATGCTCTTCCTTTTTGAGAGTGTCCTTCCTGCTCTTTTCAAAAGGCGATTTCCCTGGCCGGTAGCCTGTCTCCTCACTACCCGAATCATATTCAACGTGATTGTCAGGAACAATAAAGTCCTTCAGATCTTCCCCATCATCGTCGTCACCATCGTCATCATCACTGCTGTCGTTAGAATCCGAATCGCTTGCCGTTTCCTCGTCTTCTTCGTTATCATCCTCATTAATTGGCTCGACTCCTTCCTCGCCCTGACAGTACACCCTCTTGAACGACAAGAGGTCGGTCAATTTGAGAGTATCGACTTTACCGCGGCAGTGTGGACATTTCAAATTTGCGGCACCTTCGTCTCCGTTATTCAGAGCCTGATCAGACCATCTAGCAAGGCAGTCTTCACAGACAGAATGTCCACAAGGATTGAAGATGGCAGGGTTCAACACTGCATCCATACAAATTGGGCATTCAAAGGCGTCGATCTGCTTCAGTCGTTCAACCACATCGGTGGGAAGTTCCCGGGCGTTAGCAATCAAGTCAACGTTCGGGGCGCCACCGGTGTTGATTGCGAAGTCCTTGATGAGGTGAGGATGGCAGCATGCTTGTCGTAGACGTAGCAGCAGGACAAGTATGTTTGAGTAGTTTCTTCCAACTGTATTTGCTTTCAAATACCTGTTGAATTTTAGTTGGGTTTGGGTTTCAAGAGCTTTGTAAAAGTCGCGCTCATCTTCACTGAAAACGGCACGCTGCTCTTGCATCCTCTTCGGCGGTAGCTGGAGAATAGGTTTGCCGTCAATCTTCGATGTTTTCGTTCTGCGAAGAAGTATGGCCTTCAATAGAGCCTGCAGCTGGCGCATTGCCTTTTCCTTAGCGCGATTGTCGGTTGACTTGAGTGGCCTTGTGAAGTCCCGAGAAAATCTGTCCGCCTCGTTGTATGGCTTGATGCGCAGGAAATGGATCAGGCTGTAGAGCTCGGTCACATTGTTCTGCATGGGAGTACCGGTCATGCACCATCTGTATTCGCTCTGGATAAATGAGGCTCCGATGGCTGCCTTTGTGGCCTTGTTCTTGATGGCCTGCGCTTCGTCGAGGATGACTCGGTACCATTTGCTTGTGCTTCCCAAGATTGGTTGGTAGTCTTCTTTGCCAGATGGTCGCGCGTCAGGATACATTTTCAGCTTCTCATCCCATTTGAATTTCCTCTTGAGCTCCGAAGCAATGAGCCCGTACGTAGTCAAGACCACGTCATATTCCCGTAGATTTGTCCAGCTTATATTCCGAGCTTCGCCGTGAAGGACGTGGACTGTAAGGCGATGTCGAGGCTTGATAGTTCTCTCGATTTCTCGTTTCCACTGCTGCATGAGAGCAACTGGGGCCACGATCAAAGTTGTTTTTCGACTATGGTCAAGTGAAGGCCGGCTGATGATCAGAGCAAGAGCTTGGATTGTCTTTCCAAGACCCATATCATCCGCCATGATACCTGTAGAACGTAAAAAGGTTAGTATGGGCGCTTGACTGAACTTTTTATCTCCCCCCAAAACATCTCAAGGGTGTGAGAACCAATTGGTTCATGCACGAAAATGAGTGGCTGTAAGGGCATTGTGTGACTCACCACCCTTGTTTGAACCTTCCTCCATCTTCTTCATCCATGCAAGGCCAAGCTTTTGATGTTCCATTAGTGTGAGTTTCATTTGTGGAGGCGTGCCTTCGCGAGAATGAGCATCGATATCCTCGTCGGGTCTGATATGCGCGAGTAGCTCCTTGATTTCTTCCTCGGTTTTGGATGGGTCGCTGTAAAGTGAGTCTCGATATTCGCGGAAGCTTGAGAGGTGGTCTATGGGATTGAAAGGGAACGCCATTGATTCTTGCCCAGCAGAAAGCAAATCAAAATTACCGGCGGTCGAAGTCGATCCATATAGGTTGAAGGCCTTTTGGTGGTAGACAGGAGAACCACCAACACCCGCGTAAAGAGCAGGATATGTGCCTGGCATGATCAGGCCGGAAGTCGGAACCGCTGAATATGCTGGAATCGTAGCACCGAAAGGATCATACCCTAGAGGTCTGTTTGCTGGCCTGCGAGGAGTAAACTCTGACGCGGAGATCTCTTCGATATCACTATCACTGTCGGTAAGGGAGACGGGACTGGGCAAGTCTCTTGCGGAAAATCTACCTGGCATAGATGAAGACGAAAAGGAAGACGATCCTGCAAATGGGAGGTAATCAATGCGATCTTTTTCTGACTTTATCGTCTCTGACTTTATCATCTCTGACTTTATCATCTCTGGTTTTATCATCTCTGACTTTATGGTCTCTGACTTGATCGTTGGACGAGGCGGTGGTGGCATGGAGCGCTGGATTGCGCCGCTGATGGGATCGAAAGTGGCTTGGTAAAGGTTTTTAGGCTTGGAGAAAGATGCTTGCGGCAGGTTGTATCTGTCTTGTAGCATGTGTGCGTACTCTTCGTCGGTCTTTTCTTGCTCTCGTTTTCGCTCCAGCTCCTTTTCGTATCTATGGGAATCTTGCATTTGTTCCTTCAAATCTCCTCCTAGCAGTTGCTGCAGGACTGGATCATCAGCGAAATCGAAGTCGAAGGAGTCGGTGGTGGAGGACGGTGTAGTAGGCGCCGTAGCCGCAGGACTGGGCGTTGTTCTTCGGGATTTGTTTCCTCGACTACCCGTTGCGTATCCGTCGTTCTCGCCGTCGAACGGACGTTTGACACCAGAGCGGCTGGGTAGAGTGAGGAACGGTGATTCATGGTTACTATACTCTGAGAATCCCGAACTCTTTTGGGAGCCAGAGGACGAGTTTGGGTGAGGAGTGTGAGGAGAGGTACGGCCGTCCGGGTACTGCAGGTGAGTGGCGTCGGAAGGCTCGTCAACAGGTGGTGTCTGTGTCCCAAGGGAAAGTTGAAAGTCATCATCGCCCGTATACTCCACTTCGCCCCAGTCTGGTAGTGGTTGAATTGTTTCCAGCTTTGCTCTGAGCTCGTCAAGGACGTTTTGGATCACCTCCCTCTCTTCGGCTGAATGGGCAGTAGGATTTTTAACGAGGTTTCGAAGGATGCTCTCGTGGAAAATTATCTCCTGTAAAAGCTCTTCAAGGGAACTATCATGCTCCTGAGATCGTTCGGCAGCGTCCATTGTATCCCTATTTCACTACCTGGGTCCTTTGTGTGTTGCAGTGATTAGGTTGCGGGAGGATGGTAAAGTCAGAGCCTGAAAAAAACCATCAAGATCAGCGACTGCGAAAGACAAGTCTTAGTGCAAAGGCGGGCGCTGGCTAAAGGTTTCTGCTGCGCCTTTCTTAAGGGCGAAGCCATAGAAAATGAATCAGAAGTTGGCACTAGGATCAGGCTGACCTTATTTCATTTGCTGCCTTGAAAGGCTGGGGTTGATGAGGCTACTATTAGGAACATCTTCCAGGGTAACTAGATTGGGAGACAAGGCTGAGAGGGAGAAACATTCGAGATTTTCACCATTGGTCGCGGAAATCTGGATGATATTTTGCTCGAGACACCCAGGGGCGGCTGGTTTTTACACGAGCGCAGTGAAGTGTGAGGGTGCGATAGCGGTCAAGTGCGTAGTACAATTGTTGCGGTTGCACGGAAGGTGCAAATCGAAAAGTAATAGAATTAGCCTCATAAAAAGCACAGGCTTCGTAGGAAAAGCATCGTGGGCCCTAGGCTTTTTCTGAAGTCCGTTAATGCTAGCAGTTGTTTCTTCGTCGTCGAACTTGTCAAGGACCCAGCTCAAGCGACCGCCGCAAACGCGCCGCCGGGCTACGCGCCCCTGATCCGCCATAACAACCTGTCTTAGCCCAGAGATAAGGGCGCTTGGCCACGTGCAAACCGGTAGGTGAAACCTAAGCTATCAAATTCCTTGCACGAGCTTCCTTCTAGAACATTGAATCTCAATGTGATTTTTCCCCTACTGCTAGGTTTCCTCCCGTGGGGGTGTGTCGATGTGGAGGACAATGTTGGCCGACAGAACAGCTGCTCTTTGAAGCCAAAGAGGTGCTTTGCCAAGCTAAACATTGACTCGCATTGTCACAGACAGGTCCTTATCTAGAAATTCCTTTGCTGAGGAAAGCTCTAAACTCTGTGCCAGTGAACGAGTTCTCAGGGGTACAACTTTTCGCCAGTTCTAGCAGATTGCACACAGGACACCTTACGTCAGAATAGGAGTAGAGTTTGAATGCAACATACACTGGCTGGTATGAACAAAGTTCTGTTTATTCCACCAGTCTTCCACCTCTTTAACGAATCATCTCGTGATAATATACCTGATGTATGTTTCGGGAGGCGGGACTGCAGTATACAACAAAATGAAAGAGACGAGCTGGATGGTTGTATGATTGTTTGTTTCTACTTGACTGAAAAAAACAACACCTTGCCATGCCTGCCTGGAATGAAGCGCTAATCAAATGCTATATACACTGCACAGGGGAAAATGTAGGAAGAATGTATGCTAACTTGCTCAAGTACGGACTTTCGGCGAATGTCGACGCCTTCAGACTGTGGCCAAAGGAAGGATATCTCCCTAGGATAGAAGAGAATTGCATGTTGGCCTTTGGTATATCCCCTTTTTTACTAGTAACACGAGAATCGAACGGAACCCGCCTTCGCTGAATGCTGGTCTGCAAATCAAAATTCGCATTATAATGCGACGTCCAATACTAAGCTGACATCGCGTACTTGAGGTCCGGCCAAGTCCTCGAGAACGGGGATAAGGTCTAATAGTTCATTGTCGTGTGCATCCGAAAACCAGCTGCTGATCGGCACGGCATGCTGCGGATGGAAGATGTATGAAGTAGGCGAGTTGTCGATGATGATGGTCTCACGGAGATCCCGGCCAACTTGGGATAGGTCCTAGCGAAGGAATTAGTTGAGTGGTAGGGGGTACACGCAGAATCATTTGTTTTACCTTGACATAGTTGCCTTGGTGATTGTAGCAACTTTCTCGAAATAAACGATGATGAACGACGTGATGTATGTCTAGCTGGTCCAACAGTGGGTCGCCATACTTTGAAACTGACGCCGTGAAAACAACAACCTCATACAGTTCGCCAACACGCTTCATGAATGCGTCCACGCCAGGGCGCTTGATCACGTAGACGTTGTGATATTGTCCCTCAATCTCGACCGGTATGGTGAAATCAGCTTGGTTCAGGATCTTGAAGCTACTGTGAACCAGTGTCTCGTCGAGGTCGAGAACCAGGCATTTTCGACCGTGAAGACGAGGCTGCACGGGGGGCAATAACCAGGTCTGTTTCTCGGAAGATGAGGCTGGGACAGGGGGTGTCTCTTTGATTGCCAGTTGGGACTCTCTCTTTAGTAGTGGGGGCGGTGGAGGTAAATCGACTTTGGGTGTGTGGGGTTCAGGCGTCACAGGCTCTGCGACCTCCTGCTGTTCTTCGTCCGGCTCTTCTGGAGGCGCATCTGTCATCTCCACATCGGTATTCCGTTTGGCCTCACCCGATGCCCAATCCTGGCCTTGCAGAACACCCACGGACTCCACAGGTGTCGGAGCTTGAATGTTGACCTGAGGTTTTGCCACCTGATCATAATTTGAGTGGTTTTCTGTCACTACTGGTGTAGGGGATACAGTGTCGGGTTGAGCGGGTATGGTCTCGGGCTGGGTTGATGGGTTGGGTTGCGCTCGTACTGCCGCCACTGGCATCGGTACGACTTCGCCACGGGAGCTGTCCCTCTGGGATATTTGTGGTCTTGAATCATTAATGGGTGGCTTCTCGCTCATCACGGAGCTCTCCCCTCCGTCTCCCTCAATGGCATTCTTCTCGTCAAATGCCTCCTTGTGTTCTTCATCCTTGGCTCTTACATCAGGAACTCCAATCTTTTCCGCTGTTCTGGATGGCCTCCGAACAACAGGCTGAACTTTGGTCGCCTTCTTCGGCGGTAGTGCAGGATCGTCCATATCCGTTGCATTTGTGCTGTCTGGCCCGCTACAGCAGTTAAGGAACGACAAGAAGCCCGATTTACTCTTCTTTTCGGCCCTACCGGCTGCACCATCTGCTTGAGGGATGGTAGGAATCGGCTGCCTCGTGGCCTCGGCCTCCTTTCGCACACGTGAAGATTTCCTACTGCTTGCTTGGCTCCCGCTCCGCGGTCGACTGAGAAGGCTTTTTCGCCTGGGGCCCTGACCTGGATTTCCCGAAGCATTTACCATTGTGTCATTGTTTTCACTGGGTTGCGTTGATGTGGATTCTTGCTTGGTATTCGACGACGAGCGAGAGGGTATGTTGAGGAAAGATCTTTTCTTCCTTGGCACATCAGTGGGATTCAGGACTGTCTGCGAGGACGTCTCTTTCGATTTTGGAATTGAGTCGGCACCGACTGTTGGGGGTTCGGTAGGTGCTGTTGTCGGATTAATGGAAGTTGGTGTTTGCAAAGTATCTAAGCATTGCCGTATTAGCAAATGGGGCGCAAAAAGCACACACATACACACACGGTTAGGAGTTGAGCGTGCGGCCGCTTTGGGAGATGCGCTGAGATCGTAGAAAACTTACAACTGGTGTTTGGCGTTGGGGATGAATATTGCAAGGTCTGCGGAACCGGAGGCTGGCCCAGATCGACGCCAGTGTTGCTGCCACTCATGTGGGGCGGGGAGCTGCCTCTTCGAGGCCAGATCTTCGAAGTGAATATGCCTGAGTCATGAAATTCATAGATGGCTCTGCTATGACAAAAAGTGACAGGGACCTTTCCAACGTCGCAATGACCAAATTGGTCGCTAAGGAGTGCCGGCCGTCAGCCGAGAGCGCTCGTGACCGCGATCGTACTGGATAAGGAACGCCGAGTGTGATGCGTCGCCAATGCAGAAGCTGGCCGATGTGATGCGCTGGGGGTGGGAATTGAGACGATGCGCTTCGGCGACGGCGATGCTAGAATGCTGTGGACGTGGATACTGAAGTTGGTAGTTGATGGGCTGGCCGAGCTGCGGAAATTAGAGTGCAGGTGCAAGAGCGGATTAGTTGCGGGAAGGCTGAGGACGCCCCGACCGACGAGGCTCCAGCCAAATCAAATCGGGCGGGTCGAAGAACCGGTGAAGATCGCCCCTGCCTTAGGCATGAGAAGGGACAATTGCAGAGTCTGGACTTTCGTCGGCTGGCCACATTGTGTCAATCACATCGAAGTCACAAAACAATTGAATCAGATCGGGTTTCGCAGTACTCCTATTGAGGCACCGGCTCTCCACCAGACAGACAAGCGCCGCAGACTATTGTTCGAAAGGCCCCCCCGTTTTGCAAATAAGCGAGTGGGTCACACAGCCTGATTGGCGGGCTCGTGGCGAACGAGGGGGCCTTTCGCGGTGTGACTGATTGCCACGTACACAATGATCAGTCACCCTCCCAGAACTTCGTTGGTCTATTCAAACGCCCAAATGAACACGAAGAGGTGCCTGCAGTCTTAATGATCTCAGAGACTTCGCCGTCCTGCTCCATTGCTTTGCTGTGTTACATCTGCCGATTACCTCCACAGACCCATGTCCCCTTACTGATTATGTGTACTCGGTTTCTATTTCTACACTATTGAACAAAAGCGCGTGCTAGACGCCGCCGCGTCACATTCAGATGTAGCTGACCTTAACACCCATTCCAACAGTTCCCCGGATTTTATCCCAGCTACTACCTACAATTCTCCGCACTCGCTCCCTAACTTCTCGCCTGCTAAAAGCCATCAAAATGGCCAGTACAAAAAGAAAGGCTCGAAACAACGTAGTCGGATTGCTCGTCACAGTGCCCGCCACATTCCGCACCAGGCTTTGCAATGCACGCACCAGCTGCCGCGCCTGCGTTAAGATGCCGTTGGAATGCGATTGTGGTGATTTGCGCACCGCCCGGTGTTTAGGAGTCTCTGCAGGAGGCGAGAATTGCGTTCGACCGCTTGCCGGACCTGGCGTTGGCCTGGACTTGGCCGCACCGGGTTTGGATTCGGCGGTGTTGACAGAAGTTGGCGTGCCACTGGGGTGCGACTTCTCGATGCCGTAATCCACCTCACTGCTGGATCGTCTGTGAATACCGCCGTTCTGCTCAGGCGCTCTCCGAAGTTCCTCAGCCGCAACATGGGCTCGTTTCTTTTTTTCTTCTTCTCCTTCTTCCTCCCCCTGCTGCCGTTTCAACTCCTCATCTCGTCCCTGGTGGAACTCTATTTCCACGGCGCGATCCTCTGTGTCCATTGCCTCCTGTAACTCCAGTAATGTTTGCAAGAAGGCCTCACGCCGTTCATCGTCGAGGATGTCGCTGTTGTTTATGAACGATCTAGCAAAATCCCATTCCTCGTTTTTTGGCAGGACGTGTAGTGTAAACAGCTCGAGAATTTTGAGTCGCGAACTTAGTTCTTTCGGCGTATCCGCCCCGTTCACTCGATAGTCAACTCGGCGGGGTGAAGATTTGGCAAGGTGAGATGAGATGTCAAGGTTAGGATGTGAAGAGGCGGCGAGGTATGTTTCCAAGCGCGACTGGTTTAGTATCTGGGAGGAGCCTTGACCCAGCAAAAGGGTTGCACTTGGTCTTGTTAGAGTCGAACTCTGGGGGTTTTAGGATAGCAGAACGTACAGATTATAGACAACTTCGGCATCCACAGACCCTTCTCTGCCGTTGTAGCCGTCGCGAATGACTTGCTCCCAGATCTCACCATCGCGCACTTTTGCCACAAGAGCTTTGTATTCCTTTTGCCCAAAGTCCCGCCTTCCTTCATCATCACCGAGGTCGACGATTGAATTCATCAGTGTGACATATAAGCTCCATACTTTGATTCTTTGGCTCTGGGTTGCTGTAGCAATTGGAGCGAGTGAGGATGCATCATCGTCTCCGTTCGCATTGTCATTGGTTTGTGTTGGAGGTGTGATGACTGGTTGTAGTACCGATAGTGCCTCGGACAGTCTCCGAGTCAGAAAAAGCTGTAACGCTTCCTTGTAGGTTTTCGAGATCTCCGAAGATGCTTTCTTGGAAGGGCCGAGGGACGATTGCGACGACGAGAGATACTCGGAGTTTGATAAGGAATGGGCAGCAGTGGACATTGTCACTGTTGAAGAACCTGAGGAACTGTTGTTCATCATGGCCCCGTTGCTAGATTCTGGGAATTGCATTGCAGGCAAAGTTGAGGATGATCTCACTTGTTGAAATGGTTTGGTCGCGATGGGAGCCTCGGCCTTGGCATTACCAGCCTTCTCGGACTGTATTCGGCGGAAGCACGACCAAGTGTTACCCAGCCTATCCCTTCACGCTCAAGTATCATATTTTACCCTAGAGTATGGAGTGCCCAAGCCCCTCAAGGTATCATTTCCGCTTAGAATTGCCGTGTCAGAGGTTCTATAGATAGCAGATTCCCTCTTCAGCGCTGTTGACCTGCAGTTTCTTGCCAAAATATTGCCAAAAGCCTCTTCCACCTTCCCACCTAGGCATTAACTCTCCTCTCTCTACCTTTTCCAGAATCTCGGCTTCGGTCAAAATCTTGTCTGAGGTCTTGAAGTCTGGCAATTCCAGTGACGTCGCGTGCTCCAGGGACTCCGTTGAGGTCCTCCCAAAGGGCTCTCTAACAGCATCTCCTTCTCCATTCGCTTCCGGCAGCCCCATCTCCTCTCCCTCGTCTTTCTCTTTGTCACTGAATACCATAAGGTCCTCTAGCTGATCATTGATGTGGCGATCCTGGTTGTCCGCGAATTGTTGACCTGTCGCCGCGAGATCGCTACGGAAGAAATTTCCAATAGCTGTAATAGGCGCAGACAGAACATCTGTGACCATTGCAGTTAGATTGCCAGCTTCACTCCCTGCGATTGACTCGGCTGCTGTAATGTAATACTCGCTCACATCATCAGCATCAGCATCATCATTCGTCGCATTCTCCAGGTTCGGGGCGTCCTCCTGCTGGTAGGCAGGAAATCTAGCCTCTTTTTCGAGCTTTGCAGATAGCTTAATAGCGATTTTGGCTGTTAAGAGACTATCATAACCTGCCTCGTGGAGGCTCTGCCCAATTGCATAACGATCAAACTCGACTGGAACCTCGACCCGAGGTACGCCTTCCGTTGGTAGTTTCTCCTCCACCTCTTGTAGACTTGTGCTGTACCAACTTGTACCGAACGATGCAATGTACTTTGTATCAACAACGGCAGGAAACATCTCACGAATAAGCTCTTGGAAGTCCTCTAACCTTTGGGGAAGCTCCCCAATGAAGCATCTGTACAGGTAAATGAGATCCGTGAAACAATTGTGCCCAATGAGGATCCTTCTTCGAGAGTTCAGTTGCTGTTGAAGGCCGTCAACGAACTTCCTGAGAGCTCCGCCCTCGCCATCGGTAGGCTTACCACCGCTTGGAAACGCGTTTATGAAGTACTCAGAGGGCATGCGGGTAATATCGCCTCCACTAATGGCCTCAATCAACCAACGAAATTCAATCGCTCTTGAGATGTCTCGTTCGCGATAGCGTGCCTGCTGGAGCTTTTCGTTCATATCTCGCGCATCATCGAAGGGTGTTATTTGAATGAAGTGCCCTTTCCCCGTGGTCTTCAGAACGGGGTATTCGTTCCGAACGATCTGGTGGACTAAACGAATTTGGTAGCGATTTAGGATTTGGGACGCCTGTGTATAGAGGACTCCGCCGTCGGAAGTATCTGGGATGTTGAGATAGCTTTCTCTGGTCAGAGCGGGCTGCTTCTGCCACCTTTCAACCGATGCGCGCACGTAATTGATCAAAACGGTATCCTCGTCCTTTATTGGCATATCAGCCAGGGCAGTCTTCTGGTTATCTCTTGCAATCCAGGCAGCGTTGATATCGACTTCATCCTTGCGTGATAGGTAGGGGACGCCGTGTGTATACGGTCGATCGAAATGAAAGCCATTCCGAAGTAGGAAGTCGACAGCTGTAGATACGTCAGTGACTTCAAACGCCGAATTTAAGAACGAGGCACCAGTACGCCTCTTTGGCATAGGGGAATTACCTCCGCTCTGAAAAGACCAGACTCTCTCGAAATGGAGCTTTTCTGAAGCTGGAACCGGATTGATATTGAAGTTGTAAGGACGTGCAATGTAACATCCTACGAAAGGTAAGTTATTGTATGGCATATGTTGTACCACGCAGGTTTTCCGAACGATGGCCAACCACTGTGCCCCACACTCAAGCTGGCCAGCGGGCTATGCGGTGAATTGGTTCTCTTATCAGACTCCAGCTATGAGGAACTGAAAGTGGCCTCCAGCGTGAAACATGACTCGTGGTCTGTGGAGTTGAGGATATTGTAGGTCGCTCACCTGCAATAAGATCCTCTTGTACCACTGTAAGTCCGACTTGCAAGACCTGATATTCCTCAGCAGCTCCCTTAACATCCTCGTACACCTCTTGCAGAGTAGGCTTCTTTCGGGCTCTCCGCCGACCCGCTATGCCAGAAAACTCTAGGTCAAAAGCAACAAAATGAGAGTTTGCGATGAGCTGTATGATGCTGACAAGCTCGAAGGGAAAGCGAGATCTTGAGATATCCATGACGATGAACGAATAAGACGAGAGGCGAACCTCAAGTTTATGTATTGTGGGGGTGTCTGCCGTGCCCAGATGAATGGACCTACCGACACTTTCGAGGGCGTATCTGACGGACAGATGCTTTGACTTATTTGCATAGTGTCATGGCACATATATTTCTTGAATACACCCCCGCTAAGTAGACGTAATCTGAATTGCCGTGAATTGTTTGTCTTCAACATTCTCTCACTGCTTTGATCTCCGCACCGGTGCAGCCTTCATGTTGCGCAAGCCCCAATTTAATGCTTTTCATTTCTTGAGCCGGAGTGCCCCTACGTTTCTAAATCATCAGCCATTCAACCAGACGAAGCGGGCATTTCGGAGTATAATTCGAAAAGGCCCGTCAAGCTGTGGGGGAGGGCTGGAAACTTTTTTGACTCTCGACCCCCCACCAACATAATATTGTCACGAGATCACGAAATTGCGAAACTTATCGTGTGTTATCGGTTCAACGTTCTCACCCACGTCAGTGTCGCAGGCCAATATGGCCGTTGCTGGCCCACAGTCCTTGAGCACCCTCCTTCACCGATCCACTCTCGATGATCACGAAGAAATATTGAAGGCTTGCACTACCGCTTTGAAGAAGGACAATACCGATGTTACTACACAGCACATCAAAGCTGTTGCTCTACTGAAGCTAGACCGATACAATGACGCTGCCCGGTTCTTCGAGGAGGCCGGGGATAACTTGAAGACTAAAGCGAAGCTGGAATATGCCTACACTCTCTACAAAATTGGCAAACTTGAAGAGGCAGCGGAATTGGCATCGGAGATCGATGGACAACGAGCAGCGAGGCATGTCGAAGCTCAATCGGTATGGCTCCCGGGTGGTAGGCAATACCACCGATTGACTGATCAGGTTTACAAATAGTTGTATCGGGCGGAGAACTTCACTCGGACAGCAAGCCTTTATGAGGCCTTGAAAGCCAATAGTGTGACCACCGAAGCACACGATCTTCGCATCAACAGGGGAGCGGTCGACGCCCAACTGCAGTGGACCGGGAATCACGATGCAGTGCAGAACAAGAGACCTGGACGGGAAGATCTCGAAGCGTTTGAGACAACATACAACGCCGCGTGCGGCAGCATTGCAAGAGGAGAGCTAGGACAAGCAGAGGTGCTACTAAAGAGAGCAAAAGGTATACCTGTCGCCCATCAGTTCGATCTTCACAACTGATCAATGAATCAGAGCTTTGCAAACACTCCGAGGATTTATCGGCCGAAGAGAAAATCGCAGAGCTACTACCTATCAATGTCCAACATCTATATGTCCTCGAAAGATTGGGCAAGGTAGATGATGCTGGGAGAGTCTCTTCAGAGATAGCAGTCGAAAAGTACGTTTCCTTGGCCGGTTACTTGGTTGATCCGGACTGACTTGCGCAGCATACCTGATTTCTCAACCAGAAAGATTGCTCAAAACAATCTCCTGCTTGCGTCTTCAAAGCCAGCAAGTCACTTCCTCAACCACAAGCTCTTTCATTCAGCCCCACTTGTCCCCGAATCCGACAAGCTTTTTACGTACCAGTCTCGTGCGTACACGTCTAATACAAAATCAGTAGACTTGCAAGCCTTCAAGTTTGATGGTGTTGCAGAGTCTACTGCAAATGCAATCTCGAGCAAAAAATCTCCCACGACCTCCGCTGATGTTACTACCCTCGCTGTTCTGAATGCCGCTGCTCATGCCCGAAATCAGATTGGCAATGCCGCACTAAAGCATATCCTTCCTGAGCTCGAGAAGCGCCCAAACGATGTCGGCTTGATTGTCGTAGTCGTTCAGATGTATATGCTTACAGGAAACATCACTTCTGCTATCGGTCTTCTGGAAACGTTCCTGAAACGTTTGGATGACTCCATATCCGAAGATGATCACGATGTCCGCTTCAGCCCTGGGCTTGTGGCGATACTAGTTGGCCTATACAAGGTCCAGGGACGGAGAGCACATATCAAACAGGAACTTGCGAAAGCAGCAGTATACTGGCGACACAAGTCAAAAGCTCCAAAATCTCTCCTGCAAGCTGCAGGCGCAGCACTACTAAGTAGCCCATCAAGCAAAGACGATGTTATGACGGCCGGCGAAATATTCTCTAACTTGCACGAACGAAGCCCAAACGATAAGCTAGCACTTGCTGGTTTGGTTGCGTCGAAAGCTACAGAAGAACATGAAGAAATTTCGTCTGAACTTAGCAAAATGACACCTATCTCCAACCTCATCAAAGGAGTAGACGTTGCAGCGCTGGAGAAGGCTGGGATTCCACAGTCTTCAAATGCGCTGGCTATTGCTCAACGAATAAGCTCGCGAAAGCGGCCAGCAGACGGTGCCCAATCGAAACCCAAACGATTACGAAAATCACGACTACCGAAGGACTACGAACCTGGCAAGACGGCAGATCCTGAAAGGTGGCTACCACTCAGAGACCGTAGCAACTACCGGCCGAAGGGCAAGAAGAAGGGGAGGAAGGATGCTAGCGATAGGACGCAAGGCGGAGTTGTAGCAGATGACATTGGAGTGAAGGACACCACAACAAAGAACCCAGGCACTGTGATTGGTGGTGGAGGTGCAAACAAGAAGAAGAAGGGAAAAGGAAAGAAGTGATGATACTGCAGACGAATCCCTAGCAGTCATGTTGTCACAACTATTCAAGCTAAATCATACCCTATTGCATGCCCGCTTCCTTAGACTAGTCGGCAGGGCGTCTATAGATATCTATCTCCTATTCACTCGAGCATCGCATCATAAACAAGGCCTCTTAAATACCGTCTTTGCCTTCCGTTTGAGCGACAGCCTGAGCAGTTTGGGAGGTCATGTATGCAGCCATGCCAGAAATCGTCCGTTTCGAGGAAGTGATCCTCTTCCCGCAAAGTCGCCTCGTCTGTTCTCACGGAAATAAGTTTCAGACGTCCTCTCGCAGTAGGAAGGACCCTAGCCCTATGAAATCGGAGGCTTGGTGTCCAGCTTTGGGACCTTGGCCTTGCTCCGTGTCATCGGGCTTATGGTTCATGCTGACCGCCATATGGATAAGTTGGACGTGTGGCGTATCCCACGATGTTCCTCTTATTTCGCTGAGAATCTCTGACCTTGTACGATTGGCTGGCTGACTTTCCCCTTCTCTGAGCCCGCGCTCTTTCCACACATGGCGCATGCTGAAAATTGTTCAGTATGAGCCTTTCAAGCACGGCGTTCTTATGCCAACCTACCATTCGCCTTATATGCGCAGCGCTGGCAATATTTTCTTCCCTGCTCGGTTTTGGTTTTGCACGTCTCGCAGGAACTGGAGTAGGCTGCGTAGGGATTTTTGGCAGTTCTGCTTAGTAGTTTGTTCTATAAGAATTTGGTCAGCATTACGAAACAAGTATCTGTTGAGAAAGACGTTGAATCCTACCTTGCTAATACCGCCACCTCGGGTTGCCTTGGTCTTGTCGCCTGCAGGCGATCCGTAGTACATCTCATTCTTCCGCTTTACGGCCGGTGTTGCAAGTTCCGTTTGCTTGATGGTCTTCTGACACTTAGCGCACACCATACTGCAGTATGTGGTCGTATGTTTCAGAAATCGTCAGCACCAGTGGGATGGAAAGTTGGCAGAAGTTAGATGCCGGCTGATGGCACCTGATGTCGTGGTTGGCTTGTCGTCGATCCCCGCAGGGATCGGCACCGCAAACTTGAAAACCATTTGGACAGAATCAGCAACACGACCTTTTCCCTGGTGCGCTGCATTCTCTATTCGTATTAATAGGTAGCTCAGCATGATCCATTGGCCGCAACGATCTGTTGACATAATGCATGTGCAGTGACGTGCACTAGGATCAAGGCTTTGGATTGAAAATGTAGACAGCAGATGACAGCCATCAGCTGGGTTGTTGGTTGCAAGACTGGGGAGACAAATTGCCCAAGCACAAAGCAAAGATCAGTCTCAGGCACAACACCTCCCCCCCTCCTCGTTAGCAAGCCCACCCATAGACGGCAGGTCCGTCAAGTTCGAGGGACACCTGACTCGTACCAGAAACCAGCACTTCACGACAGGGTGGTATGAGCTGCGCCTATTGGCTAGCGCCTCCGAATCGGCGACCCCTTTTCAGCTTGCCTCTTTTCTTCGGAAATGCCCTGGTCCAGTATGTGGCGTCGGTGGCCACAAACAACGTATACGAAATGCTCGAAACAACCTGAGTCGCAAACGTGATACATGGGTACGCTCTCCCTTTTCTTCCCTTACATCTAAAATGCGTCAGCGCACACCTTGTGTCTGAAATGCTTTTTCTCGCCACCGCTTATTCTTAATCGACCAGACTGTCTCCATCACTTGCCTAATTCACGTCCGGATCTCATCCGTATCGTCAGCACTTTGTTTCTCCTGGATCCTACATCTCAATTGTAGATCAACAGCCGCTTATAGTTGTCGTGCCGCTAAGCTCAAACTATCGAAAAGCGAATCACCATTTGAGAGATCCTACTGGAGCTTTTGTGTTCAACCACGATCAAGATCTGCACGCATCTCACCGTGCATTGAGAGCCTACCTTATCCGTGTGTTGATTTCGCCAAGTGGATGCGACGTCCGGTCCGAGGCGTAAGTGGAGAAAACACAAACTTGGTTGACTAATGCCGGGCTTTTAAATGACCGCTGCCAACTGATCTCGATCTCAACCCTTTCCCAAGACCTATGTCCGAGTCATTATCGGAGACGACCATGAATTCATCCGCCTTTTCGTTGCTCAACCTGCCGCCAACCTTCGAGCTCCCATCATGTATGGAGTACTTCACCCTTAATGCGCCCCCCGACACTCACATCTGGCGCAAGCCTGCCTCACGAGATACGACGACAGCGCCTCTCGTCTACACATCACTTCGCCATCCGTTCGTCATTGCCGAGGTTACCGTGACAGCGGATTGGGAGATGGAATGGGATCAAGCTGGACTGGTCATTTTCGCTGGGATGCCACCCGGTGAACAAGCATTACCGTCTCCGCGATTACGAAATCATCATTGGGGCCATGCCTGGAATGATCCACCTATGCAGGGTAAATGGGTCAAGGCCGGCTTAGAGTTTACAGGTGGCACGCTCAATGCTTCATGTACCGTTGCGACCACACCATCAGGGGCAGACCTGTCGTTATCACCCATTTCATCCACAGCGGTGCCACATGAAGCACTGCCTTCGGCGATGTCCAGCTTGAGAATCAAGTTTGAAAGGATCGGAGACTCGCTATGGGTTTGGTATCGCATGCCAGGGGTCTCAGGATTTTCTTCAACACCTAGCCCAGCAGCCGCAGGAGCCGAGTGGAGGAAGGTGAGGGAGGTGATGGGGTTCTTCTCGGGTGTCGAAGATAAGTATGGAGTTTGGGCGGGCTGTTATGCTAGTCGGCCAATGAACTTTATGCCAAGTCATTCGTGGGAGGCAGACAGAGGTAGCACAACAGACGGTGGTCGGAATGGGCTATTGGTTGAATTTGAGGATCTGGAGATCTTTTGATAGTGGCCAGGCAGGGATATTTTGGCCCCATGTCTTGTCAAAGCTCGTGACTAGCGTGAATCCTAAAGGAAGCTACGACGAAAATGCCCCGCTTGTGGCCTTTGGACAAGCCAAAGATATAAATAGTCCTGGAGCAATAACACCTCCCAAATCCTTTGAGAGATAGCCTTACAGCTTTATTGCCGTTGCATCCCATTTGCAGAACAATTTAGAGTACGATATGCAACATAGACCTGAATTATGCCGGTAACCAACTGGATGAGGCCAAACAGCAGGGTGAGCACGATTGCAGTCACTGCGAGCCAGTCTCTTCTATCTCGCCACCACTGACGAAGGCCTGCTGGATTTGCCTTCTGATATGCCTTGTAGAGAGTGAGTAATCGATCATGCCAAAACGTATAATGCTTTGCGTTCCTCGAAGCCTACTCCAGGAGAAGGCCAAGTTTATTGCTGCACTGGAAGCAGTGTCTGATGGTCCGAGCCATTGGGATCCGGTTGAGATGATATTAGACTGAATTGATGTAATTCGTTGCTCTGTCGTGTTCTTCAAGAATGAGACCAGATCAATGACATCTTGATGTCTCTGAGCTGCGAGCTCGCGCTTGTCAACAAGGTTTAGTCCTACAAAGTAGGAATTCGAGTGGTACCATTTGGGGACACCTGATCACCCCACCCCATGCCACACAACACCCAAGCATGACGTAAGGTATCCGAGTGGCTTACAATGCAAGTGGGAATCACTACAGGAAAGCCAGGGTCTCTACCTATGGAGATGCCACTCCATTAGGATCCATTGGGGCTGTAGATATAGCTATGGTAATGCTAAATGCGATACATAGTCACGCTCAGGTGTAGTTCTCAGGGCTTTCCTTTCTTGCTTGCAGTGTCCGTATGTAGTGGTGCGTCGCACCGATATACTCGTGGGCGTCCTGGCGTCACCCACAAAGGGTTTCGAGATATGGCAAAGCTTCTTGGCCATAACCACTTCGGCTCTCGTGCCACAGGCCGTCCTGGCCAAATTGTGACAGGAGATTGGATCAAGAGTATGTGCTTGTACAGTACAATAGGGGACCGCACAACCAGGATGTAAGCTAGGACAGTATCTCGGGTCATCTAGCAATCCGAATATCGTGCATGAAAGCCAGTCTTTGAATTCACAGAACCTTGCAGACCGAGAAGCCTGCTGTGAGCCCCAGTAGGACGGGGAGGGAATGATATGCGTCGGACTTTTGCCTCAAATGCAGAGTCCATAACGGCAGGACAGGGCCCTATGGACTTGCTTGAGGCTGTCTTATTCAGCGCCTCGATGCTTAGAAAGCAGTTGCCACCCATGAGATTCTCCCCGGAAAGTGTTGAGGAATTCCTTCGACGACTTTGAGGGGAGGAGCGCAGCCTGAGCAGTTTGGCTGCTAACCTGCCAAAGGGGAAGCTGGTGGGCCGGAAATGAGGCTGGATCTAGCTAGTAACATGTCTCAGACCATGCATACACGAAGATATTGCCCTGTTTTGCTTAGGAATCGTCGTCACCAGTTTGTGCCATGCTTATCAAGTCGCTACGCTACCTCTTTTGAATGGACGAAACCTTCGGACTCCGTGGATCATCTATGCCACGGTAAGCGGCATCTCTGGCCTCTTCAAACTCCTCTTGGCATCTGCAAGGCTGAATCTTACAGTCTTGTTGGTTTTCCTTTCAGTATTACCATGCGAACTATGATCCACACACCAGGCAAAATATCCGTCAGGTACAGAAGGGAACGGCCCGTGTCGCGCTGCATTTGCAAGTCTAGCACCTTCCCTTACAAGCTTCTTACGTAAGAACTACAGGGCACATGCGAAGTCAATCTTATCTGTCAGGCAGGCGCTCGAGTTGCTTTTTTGCGAGATTGGCTGTGATTGAGAAACGATTTGCTATTATTTCAATGCTCCTCAAGTATGCCCAACGTGAAAACGGCGTACACAAGGCACATTGGAGCTCAGAAGACTGATTCCGTCCCAAAGAAGGATTCTGAAAATTTGATTCATTTCCATGGTCATCATTGTGTGCGCAAATCTCGCTGAGAGGGGAACGTGAAACTCGTACGCAAGAATAGCAAACGTCAAACTGGCGCTCGCGTTCCAAACAAATCCTCCGAGAGCATGCCGCATCAACTAAACGGTCAGAAGGTCCGCGCTCCCATAGGAAAAGAAGAGAAAGAGGCCAGAGTTTCATTGCTAGAACGTAGCTGAAGACTGGCCGTAGCCAATTGGCCAATTGCTGGTATACGCGGCAGGATTGTCGTTGGGGAAAGCCTGACGCGTTCCTCGCGAAAAGACTTCGGAGTGGAGCAGTATGTGGCTCCTCATGAAGTCGAACGTTGTGGATGCTGTCAATGTGAGGACGCATCAAGGTATGTTTTGAACGTATTTTCTCAAAATCCAGCACCTCAATTGCCGTCACGCTCATTTCGCCAATAGCTCTCGAACGCGGGCATCGACGCCTCGGCAATCGTGCCGACGTCCATGACTTTGACGTTCATCTGGATGCTATACGGCGCTCCGAAATTGAGGCGGCTCATGACGTGAAGCTTCTGATCCGAACTTGCTGCGCGGACGGCTATTGGCTTCTTGGTCATCAAGCGCATTTCTTCTTCTGACGTAGAACCAGGTCTGGTGTCATCCATATGGATGATCGCGTGTGCTTTCTGATCCTGTTGATTGAATCCAGGCTTCAGAACACCTCGACCATTGTATGTATGGATCTGTATGCACCAGCAATAGCCGTGGCGTTCTTTGACGACAACCATGCGCACGATATGGCTGTATACTCCCTCGCCATATTTGCCTTCTCTATAGGGCTTGAACTGTTCTTTATTGCTCAGATGTCCACCCTTCGGATATCCGACGCTTTCATGCCACAACATGGCAAACACCCTCCCGACCTTGAAGAACTTCTCACCATCAGGCCTCACGTAGTACCTATGGTCAAGCTCCTCTTGCTTCTCGCCATCTCCTCGTATGTCATAATCGACAACGGACGGAGGTGCTCCTTGAGCCTTATCGTTCGGGAAGTTAGGTTGTGGGTTCTCATGGACCGAAGGCAGCGCTTGCCTTCTTCCGTTGGACGATCGATAAGTGACAGACCGGGGCCTTGTGCCATTGCCTCCTGCTCCATAGTTTCGGGCTGGATCTTGCTGATTGTGGGCGCTGATTTTGAGCTTGTCTAAGGATGCAGACACTCTCTCATCCTCACTACGGCGACGAGTTGCCTCCGGAGGATGTCCGATACTTGCAGCGGCCTGGCCGTGTCTTCTGTCACCAGAGTTCACAGATTCAGGTTCGGGCTTACTCTTAACGGCTTGTGCTGGTTTTGGTTGTTTAGCTCCGGCCAACGTCTTGATAGCGGCATGGGTCTTGTCAAAGTCCAGAAGAAAATCTTTCAGTGTCTTTGGATCTTTGGCCTTCATTCTGTTCAAAAAGGTTCGACGTTCACCGCTAGACATTTTGGAGGTCTTTCGCAATAGGAGCAGTTGTTGTACACAATTTCGGACCTGGGATGCATTTCCATAGCGCTGTAGCCTCAAAGCTTCTTGTTGGAAACCGTCCTGGTTTTCATTCAAGATTCCCGGATATCTATCCATAAATTCCTGGCAGGCTCCATAATCGCCACACGTAAGTTTTGCAAAGCCTTGGCCAAGCTCAGAGAGATGAGAACTGGTAGCTTTTGTCGTGCTAGAATAGATATTGTTCGTTGAGGTTTGTACTGTCGAACTTGGTACGGCTGGCGCATCTGGTCTTCGACTAACGGCCGGTTCTACCACCACGTCGGCACCGTGATGGGTATTTGCATGGTATTGGCTCCCACGATCATGCGACTCGCTTTGCGCATTTCTTGTATGGGCACTAGCCTGCAGATCATACGGACGCTGAATGGGAGTAGCATTTTCAAGCTGGGAACCCTCCGTCTTGGGGAAAAGGCAAAACGTTGGCGCTTGTACTGCCTCGTTATGCAAGACTGGACGGAGACCGCTGGGATACGGAGCATAATGAACGTTGCCTCCATGAGTGGATTGCTCTCCGCGAGATTGGGAAGGGGGCGTTGTATGGGGCTGTGCACTGGCAACGTAGCGAGGCTTTCGAGACCTTCACATTAACTGTCATTGACGCAACGTATGTGACATAAACATTTGACATACGCTTGTTGTTGGACAGTAGATTGTCCACGATTTTTCGGCGGCCCTTTCTCATGGTCAAACTGAACATCTTGGCCTTCGAATAGCTTTAGCGCAAGGACTGACGAAGTAGACAATCATGTTGCTCACCTTTTGTTTGAACAGGGCGATGGGGTCGTCCATCTTCATCCTTCCCCCATTCAGGCGTCTTCTTTGGGGAGCCCTCCATTTGCGCTGAGAAACATGGTTTTGGCCTTTCCCGGACATGTGTTGGAGAGGGCCGAAGCGACTGACATGGGTTATAAACTGCGTGAGGCTCTGTTGCGCCAGGTTTCCGAATTATCTTTGGTCCAAAGGCTTAGCTTCTCTGCATAGCATTGCCTAGATCATGCAGCAGGCGTAAAGAGTACGAGATGCCGGAGCTGACGCTCAGCGCCATTGGCGCAATTCGGCGTACGAGCATTGGAAGGATGAAGTAGGGTGAGATAGCGTGTCGGGTTAGCTTGCCATGCGTGCGCTTTTTTCCTCACAGATGTGCCGGGTAAATGGGGGGGGGCAATTGAGGGTTTTGGTGTGTCTCCTACACTGGATTGCTGCAACTTGGGTGGAGCAGGGTCTTGGCACATATCTTGGGCTCTCTCAAGCCGTGCATTAGTTTTTCTAGCGTGGGAACTTTGGGCCGGTATCACTTGTACCACAAAATTACTGGGCCTCCTTGCTCGGGTCCGGGGGTGGGGCAGGCTACAATGCCTAAAGCACCGCCGATCGTTAGCTGCATGAAAAATACACGTATTGGGGATTACGGTACTGAGAGCCAAGTCGAGTCGCGATACAAATATTGTGAGACATTCAACAGCTTTTTGATGGTTAGAAAATCGTAACGTACACAGAGTCACATAGATTGCGACTTTTTCCTCTCTTTTTCTTCTCAGCATGATTGTTGAAGAAGAAACAGACATTATCTCTCATGCTGACTGATCGCGACTGACTTGGTTCTCAGTATCGTAATCTCTAATACGTGTATTTTTTTTATGCAGCTAACGATCGGAGGTGCCTAGGCAGTGCAGTGTCGTTCCCAGCGCCACAAAGAAACGCACCTCAGCTTGAAATTTTGTCGGCAAGGGGGTTAACGGCTTCCGGATGATTCGAATTTGTTTTTGGTGCCTTGTTGGACGATCTAGCCACCGAGATTCCCGAGCATGTTCAGGCTTCAAAAGGATCCCCAAGCCCATCGGGCAGCATTGCTCTCACTGTCGAGCTCCCCAATAGCTCGATGCATCATGAAGCAAGATCACGGGCAACAGCAACATGCTCCGTTGGATATTTGGGTCAGTCATATTTCACTGTCCCCAGAGGTCATATAAGGGGCTAACGGGCATGTTCGAGCATAGAAAGCAAAGCGAAGAAATATTGCCTGGCCTACATGTCTCAGAGGCCGACTCAAACCCTACCAACGATCGCCCGGTCGGTTCCGACCCACCCAACGCCAGCGAAACGCAAGGGACTATTTTGATTCCAACGGTTGGGCCCAATGAGACGGAGCTGACTAGTCATGTCGGAATTTCACCTCAACAGTCTCGGTGTCCGACCCCAGACCAAGCAATACCCAGACACGACACTGCAGACAGTGACATTGACCCCACGCACACACTTGATCCGGACCCCAGAAACGAGTCCGCTCCCCGAGGCATGCAAGAAGAGCCAACTACATCCTTATATGTCGATAGAGGGCTTTCTCCCAAGCCTGAAGCAGCAGAGACTCGAAACTGCAACCGAGTACATGGCCTAGAAATCGAAAACAAGTCGATCCTACGAGAGATAAGAGAAGACAATAAGCCTCTCTATGTCGATAGAGCGGTCTCTCCAAAGCCTGAAGTACGAGACACTCGGGACTGGAACAGAGCACATGGCCTGGACTTTGAAGACGAGCCCATTCCGCGAAGAATACAAGAAGAGGCCACAATAACTCGATATGTGAATAAAGCGGTATCTCCGAGGTCTCAGCCAGCCGACGTCCAAAATACAAAGAGAGCACGCGAGAGACTTACTGAGGCATTCAATATTCTGGGCAAGAAGCGTGCTGGTGTGCTTGACCGGCGATATCAGGTACAGGAGTTCCGCAGTTCCTTGAGGCACGAAAGAGAGGCTCTGAACGCTCGTGATGCCAAGGTCGTCCAGAAGGTGAGGGCAGCGGTCACGGGCGGAGATCTGAATGAGCGTGAACTGCTTCTCGGTCTCGTTGAAGAGCTCCAAGATTCTCGCGACAGCTTACTACCAAAGGAGGATGACTATGAGAGACTGGAAGATCTGTTGAATCGAGAAGAATGGGAGCTGAAGGAGATGGAACAAGCACTTTTCAATCCCAACGTCAGTGCGCAGATCAGCTTGTTAGACAATGACGACGTAATGTGGTTCGAGCATAATCTTGAGCAGGAAACTATGAGCGCAAGTACGCAAAGTGGAGGTGTAGACGAATCACCCTCCATGGCACGATACCTATCCCGTAAAGGTGACGCTGAACATTTGAGACAGCAGCTCGTCGAGATGGAAGCAGAACAAGCTCAACTAGTTGAGGAGGAACAGATGCGCGCTCAAGTTGGCCTCAGTCTCGACGCGGACTCTCGAGCTATCCTTGAAGGGTTTGAAAAGCACCGAGATGCTCTTCGGCGAGAAATTAAGCATGTTGAAGAGGACATCTCGAGGTTACAAGACGTACTTACCAATAAAGACCTTATTTTCTTCTCGATCAACCGATTTCACGAAAATAGCCTCGAAGCCTCGAATCAATCTATCACAGAGCTTCTGTCCCAAGATAATTCGTACGCAGCAGACACCGAGGGCGGTACAACAGACGCTGAACCGTTGAGCCAAGACCCTCTGCTTTTGTCTCATGAAGAATCCTGTCAGCATGATTTCGTCGAAACTAGTGACGAAAATACCACGGACAGCATCACTACGCCTAGATACGTCAGTCGATGGCTGCTTCATATGTTGCGCAAGTCGATACCCGAGATTCAAAGGTACAAGTCCACAGACGAGCTCCAAGAAGTCAAGCGCAAATACAGTCAAGATCAACTGAAGGATCTGGTCCTCAAGTGGTGGGATAAAGACAAGTCTGCCCTCGATTTTGAAAAGTCTCGGGAAACCACCACTCTGACTCTCGATCGGTCCGCTACAATGAATCCAGAGCAGCCTCAGAGCCCAGAAAGACAGACCGAATTAGAAATCTCGACATTTCTTCAGCCCAATTTACAGGCTCAGGAGAATGGTCCATCAGATGCTTATACATCTCCATTCATTCCGCCTGTCCAAGCTCTAGAGGTGCTTTCGCTCAACGAGACATCGGAGGATCGCCCAATATGAGGCCGAAGCCCTACGCCTACGCCACTCCTCTCGTTTTATTACCCACCACAATTCCTGACTGCAATTTGAAATTGATTACGCCTTAGAGCCAGGTAAGGACATTCCGCAAGAGCCCGTGGCTGTAGATCCATGTTATGAGTGAGCGTTGTTGCCCGCATTCATTTCCGACTTGCAGCATTTAGCGTCCCATACCTTTGTCAAGAATATTGAAAATCTCCATTCCTTTTGGCGTTAGTCTCTCGATTTGGACTTTTGGGAGGGCCTCGTGGTGAGCCCCTTTTCGGTATAAGGAGGAAGTATGTTTGCTCCCTGCTTGGTTGTTGGGAGGGGCTGGCATTATCGCCTGTTGTGTCTGAACGATCACTCGTTGCTTCGGCACAATTCTTGCCACAAGGAAGTCTACTTTCGCATTTTGCAAGCGGGACTTGTATTACAAGGTTTGCGGGGCAGCGCGTGTAACATTTACCCTGCTTGGTCCTGTTTGCTTTCAGGTGGATGGCTGTATTACAATTTTTGCGTTTTGCCGTCAGCGCCTTGTATCATGACTCTTAGTCATCGTGAAAGAGAAGCCATTCCATAGACTTGTAGATATGACATGGATGCAACCTGAAATGTACGCCAGAGTCTGGTACATGTTAGCAAGTGGACGCTGCACCGTCTAGGCCAGTCTGCCACAATCAACCGAACCACAAAAGGCTGCGCCGAAGGATCAGGCTTGCAGCGAGAACCTTGTGTTAGGCATCGTGTGACTCGAGTCCATAAAAAGACGGTTGCTCCTGAGAAGTCTGTTGCACCTTAAACTCGGATATGATAGGGCGAGTTCAATGGTCTTTTCGGGTCCTTGGGCAGCCTTGTAGGGCCACTAAGCACGCGGCAACCCACCCTATCCCGGCATGTTGTCGCCAAAAGATGATGATTGAGGCCCAAGTTTCAATGTACGGTACTATTACAGTAGCGTCCCTCATCAGCGAAACATTAGCGCTGCACAAAGGACCTACTAGATAAAGCTTTGAGGTCCAAAGTGACTGATAGGGCTGTCCACCTTATTGTACCGAGGATGAGTGGAGAGCAACAATTCCTTCAGAGGGGCCATGAGAAGATACCTCGTGTAACGTTTGTACCTATTCTGAACCATGTCTGCAAATTGCAGTTCACTTGCCATTTGTACAGTCGGAAGCTTTCGGGCCAATGGTAGGAAGGTCAGGTGGTACAGCCTCTCGGGTCCTACCACGAGGCAATTACCGTGACGTATTCAAGCCCTTTCCACGTATTGCCGAAAGGCTTAGTGGAAGTAGATGCGTGCCCAAAAACTACCCATTATCACAATGTCCAAAAGGGTAGTCAGTCTAGTCAGGAGGTACTGTTCAAGTCAATTTCGTTGCCTGTCACGTTCACAACTGAATGTATCATTGTCCCCCATCACTAGTGATAAGGGTTGCTTATTGAATACCGTCATGCCAATAGGCCATCAGATATGGAATGGATTCTCTGCTCATCCTTCCAACATCCATGACTTTGACGCTCCAAACGATAGTGTGGGCCCGGGACGCCTCAACCAGCTTCTGGTATGGGGATGCCTTATTAACGGAAATGGGTTTCCTTATCCGGTTCATCTCTCCGGTAGCCTCTTTGGGCTCTGTGCAGTTCATGTGAATGATGGTATGAGCTCCGCGGTCGGCGATTCTGAACTCGGTTTGGTAACACTTCTACCGCCATAGTGTTGGTCATTCTGTCAAAATGCCAGCCTCAAGCTCCAGCACCATCCAACTTTGTACAGTGGATAGTTCTTGTGAGCACAAGCACGCGCTATGCAATTCCTATCGTAGTTCGTTTCCATCATCATTTTGGCCTCTCGTGCCATTTCCGCTATGAACAAGTCTCTTGATGGGTTCTCCATGCGGCAGGCGCAATAACCGATGGTGCCGAAGCACGACCTAGTGAAAACATGTCCAGAATAGAATAGTGGGCTTGAGACACATGGTGAACACAATCATTAGAATCTATCGCTGGGCTCCTTGCACCCGTACCTTCCCGACATGGCAATCTCAGTGCTTGCGGGGCACGAGGCTCTTGGCTAGTTCAATGAAACACGATGAGAACTTTCCGGAGATACGTCCATTTGATATTGGAAGTATTATTGTGGTAGGTTGCGCTGCCTTGCAGTTCCCGCACACAGTCATCAAGGAGTAGATCAGGAACAATAAAATTGTGCCAGAAGGCTTAGAGGTCCCGTGATCTCGCATTTCTGTCGGTACAAAACATTACGACTTTCAAATGCAACCCAGCGGAAGATCTACTCAAAGCTTGCATACAGCCCAAAGGACAACGGTACGGCCCGAAATGGAAGATCGACCTGAGACTCCGTTGCGCTGGCGGGCTTAGAAGAATAGCATGTTCCCCTGATAGAGAAGCAGCGCAAAAGTTCAGAAATACCTCAAGTTGCGCCCCGTGTGGGTGAGAGTAGCCATATGTGGGAAGGAGAGGAAGGACGCTAGGTGGATGTCTATCTAGCTGATGTTGGAAGGGAAAGAACGACAAGATATGCTCCTAAACCGCTCCAGAACTCGTCCCATGATACGTAGCCATGATAGGTCACTCTCTAGCTTACTAAGGCTAGTGCGCAAGCACGGTTTCTAGGGGATTTTCCAGTCTGCAACATGTGCTCCGAGGGAAACGTCTTGCAGCAATCCACGGCCGAGGCCGGGATCTCCCCGCTAACAGGGATAGAAAGCGGGGCCTGCTTGTGAAAAGATGTGAGGTTCATAGTACGACTCTTTGTATTTTGAATGCGTATCCGATTCTGTCACGCGAATCTGCGTCTGCGTCTAACGAAACCATCTGAGCTTTGACTTAGACCGAGACATCTCACCACAAATAGAGCCATGAATATACTCGCGATAGCTCAGAATCCCGATCATGACCTGTGGAATGAGATTTGATTTGCCGTTGCTACAGCTATCGTGATTCGCAGAGGAACCAACATCAGAACTATGTCACGAGGTCGTCATTAGCGGCAGTCGGTTGGAGACTGGCGGTCGATCCCGGTCTTCTAGTCGTCCGCTTGTGCTTCCCATATCGGCCGGGGGGCGTCAGTTGTGGACCAATATCTCGAGAGTGATAGCTTCGGGGAAGCTGTGTTGACTTCCTCTCTTTGGCGTACTAGACTTGATTTTCCGAACTGTTACAATACAGAAACGAAGTCGATCGCGAATGACCAGGGGGGTTTCAGGGGGGACAAAAACAGGCCCTTCTAGATTGGTTTAGGTAGGTCTCGAAGAAGTTGCTTCTTGGTAGTGGCTTGAGTCAGGCCGCAGGAAAATCGTAGCCTTCCCCGCGATCGAGAGACGTTCTGTTTTAGTGCGTCTGGTTGCGGCTCTACATTGCTGTCGTGTTGGAAGGCGACGGGTGGGGATATTGGGCTTAGGGTATCAGTGCATGAAATCTAACTTTGAGAGGGCAATGCAACTCGATACCGTCACAGGTTTAGGGAAATATTGTGCCAATTGTAGGTGCTTTAGCGGTGCCAAGAGAATACTTTTCTGCACCGAGCTCCCCCCTCTAAGCGGAGGGTGAGGCCGCCCTGAGGGTGCACAACTGGCCAGAGTCGGGTGAGCCGGAGGTGACCACAGGAGCCAGGGTAAACCCCAAGCCAGCCAATCATCGATGAGCTTTTCCTCCTCCAGCCTGAAAGCTGACACCCTTCTAAACGAACTCTGGCAAACGCGGCAGGCATCAGGCCCCCAGGCCAAGTTGACACGGCTGACATAATCTGAAGTCCTAAGAGGCTCTCAGATTACCTTGAATCACTAATAAGGGAGCCTTCTACCGTCGACCGAGACACTTTAGACTGATCGCCTGCGTCGATTGCTGGGGTCGGACGCATCGGTGGGATTAGGTAACAACTGGTGGAGAAATCAGGCATATGGGCGTTAAACTTGGAAGAGGCGTAAGGTCAGAGGCCATCGATTGGACCCATCTCACTATCAACAGCAATGTTCCCTCAGCAGCTTGCCCAAACTTCGCGTTGAGGTTTGAGGATGCCGAGGTTATGATACCGGTATGCTACTACGCCAAAACTACGTTCTCGATACACCTCACAGCTGTCGACAACGCAGATGAAGTGGCTCAATTCTAGAGGGAGAGGGCGAGGGCAGCTAATGAGGAAAATACCGCAGACGCCATAAAAAACCCCGTGTCCCAGCCCCTCGTCTCGCTAGGCAGCAAGTGTTATGCCTGGCGTCCGGCGTCTCACTGAGAAGGCCGATCGCCGTCGGGGTTGCGCGCAGGGACTGAGACACTGTCCAGGTGATGGTTCGGTCCTCCGTACTCAGGAGACTGGTGCGAGATTCGAGGCCGGATGGGATGTTGAGCCCCCCATCTATCCGTCGACTTTAGACGATGGGACCGATCTTGGATCCCCGGGTTCCCCTTTAGGCACCTCCCTTCCGATAGAGCTGAGGTCCCAATTGTGCTCTTCGAGATGTGCTCGCTGGGAACTATGCAACTCTCCCCCCCTCCCTTCTCTTCCCTCCCTCCGACTGGAGGCCGTGGTGGAGCGTTCCTGTTCTGCCTGTTATAAATTTCCGTCTCCTCTTTTCTCTGTAGTCTTCTCAGTTTTCTTCTGGTCATTTTCAGTCCGCCTCGATTCCGCCCTTCTCCTTTGCTCACTACCCGCTCTCCAGACGCTTCCAGTCCAGTGTGACCCGCTGGCCTATTGCGGGACGCTTGTCGCTGCTGGGTACTATCCCAAATATTTGGGCAATCTAGCTCTGCCGGCCAGCGAGCGGATGAATCAAACTTTTAACCTTGAAGCCTGGAAGGCAGCAGTGTACCAGGTGACTTTGAAGTCTGGATGTTATTGGATTATGGCAGTGTGCCAGGCTGCCCGCTTCAGGCCTTCAGTCCGATCCCTCAGGAATCAAGAGTCGAGCAGGGAAGGATTCAGAGGGCGATGAGTGACCCGAATCCTGCCGTCATTACCGACGGCTCTTCCTCACTCTTCATAACCGGCCCGTCCATTAGTGCCGTAGACGATGGCCTCTTAGATCCGAATCTGTTATGCTCGAAGAATTTAACCCCTCGGTCTTCGCCTCTTGCGGCTTCTCAGGACATTACCACTGCCTAGGAGGATGAAGAGGATGAGAGCGAGCTGCCTAGCCTGGATTCGTTGTTGGGTCTCGATTCCACTCGTCCTTACTCCGACCTCGAAGATGCATTCAACCAGAGAAGCCTCACCGAGTCAGCCCTTCCGACCCAGAGGTCGGCGGAGGTTCCAGGACCCGACGGAGTCCCTATTTTGTGGAAGCTGTCCGACCGTGAGTTCGATGCTTAAGCTCCTCTTACCCGCCTTTTTCGGTCCCTCCTGGCAGAGAAGAGGCTGGAGAGCCTGCCATTCTCTAGCGCCTACCATTTCTCCAGCGACTCCCATTCTCCAGCGCCTCCCATTCTCCAGCGACTACCATTCTCTAGCGCCTCCCATTCTCCAGCGCCTACCATTCCTCCAGCGCTTCCCATTCTCCAGCGCATACTATTCTCCAGCGTCTCCCATTCTCCAGCGCCTACCATTACTCCAGTCTTGGTGTAAGCACTGACTGAGGAGCGATATCGTGTTGCTGTTTGGTGCGATGATTTCGCAATCCGTTTAGATGCTAGCTACTACCAGCCATGCTGGAATGAATATGCTCGCTATGACTACCATTACTTTTTAGTGAGAGGTATAGGTTACAAAACTTACTTCATGATACGGTACCTGTTGAACCTTGAAAGGGGTAAACTGTTCTGGGACTCTGTGGTTGGACCGATTGAAATTACCTGCCATTTATTCGCAACTCCTGCCGTTCTCTTTCATCCTCCTCACACCATTGCTTTGCTTTGCTTAGCTACCATTCTTCCCAACCACCTAGACAGCCGGTCTTCTACCTCGGAACAATGCCCATACTTACACTTGTCCACACTATACTCCACCTCCTTCTTTTGCACTGTAGGGGGCTATTCAGTCCCTGTTAACGTTGAGCTGTTGCTATCAGGGAACAGCCTGCAAGCTGCAGTGATATTTTTCACGCAGAATCTTTGGTTTTCAAGTTAGTTATACTTGAGACAGTATATTCAGATATTTATCGAGTGCAGATCACGCTATTTAAGTAAATCCGCTCAGGTTGTCTGTCTGCTTCAAGGTAGGAAAAAGCCTGCTGTGGAGATGAGGTCCCCACCGTGCAAAGTAATGGGATTATACAGGTTGCCATTTGCATCAAACGCAAGCCCGTTGAGGCTGCCGCTATTCCACAGCGCATTGTCCGGGTTCAACAGCGGCTCTGTGCCGCCGACCCAGCCCCCCTGGGTTAAAGGTTGAGGCTGGATCAGGGTGAACGTGTTGGTCGTCGAGGTGGCATACCGCCACATAGACTGATGCCCCGCAATGGAGAAAAGATCACCAGTCGTACCGGCGGGGAATCCCGCGCTGCGAATGAGATTGAGCGTCTGGAAGATCAGCCGCGAACCCGTGTCCTGCGGGGCGCCGCCGTCGATGTTGACCGCCCGCGCGGTGGGGGGCCTGGCCTGGGGGTTGTTGTTGGGACAGCTCCACACTAGGGCGTTAGAGTCCTGCGTAGAAGGGCACCACCACGCCCCGGTTGCCTGGATAAGGCCCTGGGCGCGTTGGATGTTGCTGGCGTGTCGGATGTTGAATGCGTTGGGGACCAGGTGGCCGTTAACGCTGCCCTGTGCGAAGTGGATGTGGAACATCAGAAAGCGATTGGCGTCTGCGAGGGCCAAGTTGCTGTTCTGCATGAGGTCGGTCCGCATGTTTCCGGTGTCCCTGCCGAGGAGATAGACGACTGGGCACAAAGTCAGTTAGTTGAGATCATAGGAGTTGTGAGCATATATCAAGGCGAGTATGTAACATAAACATACCCTCGAGCTCCGCCATGCCGTTTGTGATGCCGAACCACCGGAAGTACTCGAAGCGCAGCTCCCCGTTCGCGACCGCGTTCAAAGCCTGTCCTACCAACGGCTGGCCCTGTACTCTACCAGCTGTGTTCGCCAGCGAGTCCCACCAAAACCGTCGCTTCTCTAGCTCCTCCCACTCCTCCCACTCCTTCCATTCGGTCATGTTGCCCTCAGCGCGCTTATCCAGCGACACAATGCTGATCGTCTCGATACAGAGCGTCGACTGAGCAGTCTGGATGCTCTGGATCGTCTCCTGCGCATCGGCTCCCGTACAGAGGATATCGTTGATGTACTCCACCGGGTCGGCGTACCCTCCGTAGGGCGGTACCATGAGGCCCTGCAGCTGGCCAAACGTCGCGCTCGCCGTTGAAGGGTTATTGCCGACCAATTGGTTCCAGCTCTCGCCGAAAAGGGGACTGAGGAGGGTGCTCCCTTGCCGGAGCATAAGGCTGGCCAGAAATCCGGAGACCACCCACGAGTCGACTGTGCTCGAGCTTGACGTTTGTCGCTTGGCTACCGCGGCTCCCGGTGGCGCAGCTTGGTCGTCGATGGCATCCTGGCTGGCGGAGCAGACGGCGCCGCCAGCGAAATAAGCACTCACTATTTCGGTGAACTGAGATAATCCTGTGGGAAGGCTGCCATCAGACCCGGCTGGAGGGTCGCAGCAGAAAGAGCCATAGCCAGTGACGCAGAGGGGTGCTTGAGTGTCAACAGCTCTATCCAAGTCGCAAAAAGTCCATGTCAGCATCTCTGCAGTAGAAGAGAAGGTAAAGAAAGAGAAAGGATTGGATGGTGGCTGCTGAGAAGGGAAGCCGGAATAGCCATGGTGTGCCGAGAAATATGAGAGAGCAGGCAGGTTGAGATTCGGGAGCAAAGAAAGACAAGAGAGCAAGCACTTCGACTTGTCTCACCGGATCAACTTTTCGAACAAAAAGTAGTGACCCCGTAATGAAATAGTACTTACAGCTCTATCTTGCCTGGCGGGCAGCCAGGAGTGCAAAAGTAATAGTTTATGGGGTTCGACGACCCAACAAGGAACGAATTGCCATTCTGGTACCAGGCACAGGTCGAAGGGTCAATCGCCGTCGGGGAGGCACAGCACAGAGACTGAAGTCCCTCCACGCAGGGCTGAGATCCACCATCGCCGTGAAGCGTGGCGACCAACTGCGAGGTTCCGGATGGACACGCTGCATCCTGGCCCCGGTCCGCGCAATCTGGCGCATTGCCCGTCCACGCACAGCCGGCGAGTGCGTTGGTGACGGCCTGGTTCGAGGTGCAGCACACGTTTCGCTGCCCCGTGCCACAGCCGATGCTCAGCAAGACTTCCGAGGTGGTCGTGACCAGTGTTTCATCACCGGCGCAAGCTTCTTGAACACAAAACGCGCCAACCACTTGGGGATCGCCGGGGTTGAGGCTCCCAGCGACGCGACAGATGGGCACCTCGTCCGTGGGACAGCAGAACGCCCGCTGGGGCAGCTGGCTCGCCGGGAGGCTCTTCCCCGCAGGAATTGGGCAGCCGTCTGTAATGCTGAAGGCCGCGGTGGTGCCCAGCGGACAGGTAGGCGGGCCCCCGCACGGGGTCCAAACGCAGACGTCGCTCAGGTCGCTGGTGGCGATTCCGATGTGGAAGTCGTCGAGGCCGCCCTCGCCCGTGGCTTCGGCCAAACCCGCCGCTATGGTGCCGCTGCTGTCGTCGAGCGAGACGGCCCACACCATGACGCCGCCGAGGCAGTTATCGTTGGCGTAGTTGACCTTGAGCTGCAGCGTTTCTGCATCGTCGTATGACACCCAATTATCCCCGCCATACGTCACGATCTTGACCGCGGCCGCTTCGTTCAGCACGACGTTTGCTCCCGCGGCGATGACGTCCTCAATCTCCGCGAACGACAGCGTGCCGGCACTCTGTGTGCATGGTCCCGGCGGTGCGGCGCCGGTGAAAGGGCAGCCAGGAGCCGTACACGAAGGGTCCTGTAGGGTGTAGCTTCGCCCGTAGAAGCCCATTCCGAGAACAACTTTGGAAGGGTCGATATTGTTTCGCCAGAGAAGCTTGAGTGACTCATCAATTTCCGTGAGGTTGGTGTGAGCGTACACGTATGCTAGGCATCGGTCAGCATTGAAACATATTCGGGACTGCTCAGTTCAACACTGCCAGTGAGACAGCAAACTTACGTCCGATCCATACGTCCGTCGAGTCCCATACACCATGAAGGTCATATTCCATCATATTGAACCAATCCACCAGAGGCTCAAGGTTCACGATATCAAAGTTTTGGAGATACCAGAATGACGAGGGAGCGGTGATTGAAAGCCCGTAATTGTGGCCGCCGCTCTGAAACGCGGACCTCAAGTTTCTCAGAAATGAAGGATAGTTGGCAAAATCTTCAGGCCTGCCGTTTCTGTCGGGGGCAACAGGATATTCCCTTCAGGCAGGAGATTAGTTAACGCTGCTGATGTAAGATATTAAGAAGATTAGAACTCTGGAGGCCCGCAACTTACCAGTCAATATCGACACCGTCAAAGCCGTAAGTGCCCATGAAAGAGAGCAAAGACGCAAAGAATGCTTGCTGGTTCTCCTCAGAGCCAGCAAGATCGGAGAAGGTTGTGGCTGTCGGCGTGCCGGGATCATTCCTAGTTCACTAATGTGTAAGATCAAGTAAAGCCTGAGCAAATACGAAGACGAGCAAGGATGGAGATGACTCACATTGACCAGCCACCGATCGAAATCCAAACCTTTTTTCAGCGTGAGCCATGAATCCCAGATTTGCCTTGAGTAAGTAACGCGGCAGAAGACTCACCTCTAGACCAGGATTAAGAGCTTTGAGGCCTGTTAGGCGACTGTACAACGCGACGTCCCCCGGATCGGCAGGAGCTATCGAGAAGCTGGTAGGATCGATGGATGCGAATCCATAGTTCAGATGGGTATAAGCGCCAACAGGGATCTGCTCTGGAAACATGGTGTCACACGGGCGGGTGTCTGACCAACCCTCGTAGTAGCCGATGCGTTTCTGGTTGGCGGAGATGCCCTTGGGACAGCTGGGATTGGTGATGACGAGGTCGCCGCAGAAATCAGGCGTCGTGCCGCAGAAACCAAACTGGCTGCAGCAGACATTGAGCGGGCACGTCTCGCTTAAGACGTACAGAGGGCCCCAGCCGGCCGGATCACACTCGGCCTTGGCATCGCAACTGTTGACGCAGACATCTGCGGCGCAGAAGTCTAAACGTACGAAGTACGACCTGTCAGCTCAGGGATATGAATGAAGAGATGAAAGAGTTGATGGGAAGGGAAGCCGTACCTGGGCCCATGCCACAGACGCCAAACGGGCCGCAACATCCTACCGCGCATGGAGAGTCGGCTGAACAGGTGTAACTCGGATCTTGAGGAGTGGAAGGATCACTGGTACCTTGCGACAAGGCATTTGTAATCAGTTGCGCGCCGATGAGTAGGTAGTAGACAAGACGGAAGCGGCCAGCTCGGTGACTGACAGACACGGTGTTCATTGGAGGAAGATCAAGCAAGAATTGTTAGGACTTCAGAGCACTATCAATGTTGATCTGTAAGAAAGTCGGAGGAGAAGAAGCGTAATGTTGTTATACCAGATGGCTCTCGTGCCTCTCACAAAGAAGGGTTTATCCAAGACACCTTATGACGGGAAATCCCAAACATTGGTTGAAATATGCCTCATAGGTTCAGAGTTCAGAGAGAGGCCTTTGGATGTTTATAGTAGCCCAGTGACTCCATCTTGTCAAGTGACCGGGAAAGAATTTGGCAGACCGTGATGTTCTAGCCGTGATAACAGCGGCCAATAGACTTTGCAACCTCAAAACCCATCTGCAAGATGCAGGCCCACTGTAAGATGCATGCCTGTAAGATACACGCCTGTAGGATGCATGCCTGTAAGATGCACGCCTGTAAGATGCATGCCTGTAAGATGCATGCCAGTGGTCGACGGGTCTGGGTTTTGATGGGCCAACCAAAAAGGCCTGCCCATAGCCAAATGCGGTATTTGTGACAGATAGCTCGGGGAGTCAGATATTAGTAGATCATGTGTGAAATGGATGTATAGAATACGAAAACTTCTCTTCATCTTCTCAACTACCTCGCCGCCGCCACTCACAGACCGTAATCATCCTCTCCTAAGTCACAGGCGTCAGAATCATCGTCCTCCAGATACCGCAACGCCAGAACCTCTCCTTATTTCTCTCATACTTATCCTCCAAGCTCCAGATGACGGAAGGGTCCTGCACAGCGTGAATATCAGGGCGACAAATATACTCTTTACACTTGTGTACAGCTCGTTGGGGGCCTGGATGGACACTAGCAGCGATGGCAGAATCAAGATTGATGCTAGACTTGGGGCTCGACGAATCAGGGTCGCTTATTTCGCCGTTTGAAGACATGTTGGAGCTACAAACTAGAAGAATGAAGAAGATGAGGTGAAATGGGAAGAAAAAAGGGGCTCGATGACCTCCATGGCAAGCCACTACGGCTTCATCTACACTATATTTGGCTTAGGCGCAAACCACATGGGCTTATAGGCCGGAGGCCTGAAGAAAAAAGCCTGCCCGGCCCGGCCCATGGGCTCGAGCTGCGGCCCAATAATTGCGCCCACTGATGGACGCCTGTAAGATGCACGCCTGTAAGAGATGCACCGCGAGGTGTACGGCTGTAAAGTATATACCTGTGAGATACCCCGGTCACGAGATGCACGCCACTGAGATATACGCTTGTGAGATGCATGCCTGTAAGATACACGCCTGTGAGATATACGCCCATAAAGTGCACAGCTGTAAAGTACATGCCTGTGAGATACACACCCATGATAAGTCTGTAAAATGCACGCACATAAGGTGCAAAACAATCAGACAGGTACCTCGTGTAGGTATATCTCCTATAGGCATGCATCTCTAACAGGCATGCGCCTCTTGCAGACGTGCACCTTGTGGGTGGGGTTTGTGATTATGTTGCGCTGTACAGGGAGTCGAAATGGCAACTGATAGACTTTGCAATCAACGAGTGACCGCCTGTAAGCTTACTATTGCCAGTAAGTCTAACCACTTTTCCTAAGTAAGTTAAAGCGTCGAACTTGTTGCAATCCTACTTCCTTGAAGAATCAACTGAAATCGTTTGGTCATATTTTGACTTTAATGTAGCACAATGGATGCTGTCAGACGCCAAGTGCTTACATGGCTTTACACCCCGCTCATATGTAAGTAATTGAAAATCAACCTTAAACACCCTCACCTCAACAAGAATGAATCAGATGATCCCCCTCCTGTCCTCGGTGAGACTGTGAGGTTACATACCCCGTGGTTCGCTGTCAGCGGCTGAACATCCGCCAGCTTGCCTCGTTCATCCATCCTTACTTGCAGAAAGCTTGGCAATACCAACAACGTTCACTAAAAGAAAAGGTCCACATGAGCATCTCTCTGGCATGTGGTAATAAGCAGCCCTCATCGGCATTCCGAAATTGCTCAGATCAGACGAAAACTCCGAGGTCGAAGGGGCCAGCGGAGCCGTGCCTCTTCATTGATAACAACCATCTCTTTGCCCGACTTACTCAACTGTTAAGACAACCGCCGTGACTGCTCGATATCACGCCCTCTAGGCAACGATCCTCTTCACAATGCTGTTCGTCAATCTTCTTTGGGCAGCCACGCTGCTTGTGGTTGAACTTGTCTCCGCACAAATCGTCCTGTTCCCGTATTCCTCTCAGGATGGCTCACCAGGCAATCCTGTTGACGCTGTCGTGGGCTTCGGGAATACCACCGCCATCTCGGCCGCTTGCGCCGTAGCTTTGAACCAGACGGTCGCTTGCGACCCGACGCTTCAGTATCTCTCGGCAACCGGTGCCTCGCTCTCGCCGAATTCCACCGGGTCAGGAGCGACGTTGTGCAATCCGGCTTGCAACAGCTCTTTGACAACCTACCACAGTAGTGTTGCTACGGCATGTGGTAGCACGCCCGTCTTCACTCCCCAATTGGCGAACTCGTGGAGAGGTGACTTGCTCCAGAGTTACTATAACCTCGTGTGCACGAAAGATAAAAAGTCGGGGGAATTCTGCTCTGGTGAGTTCAGAGGCCCGTTTTACTCCCCAGCTTCCGTGCTCACGATGACACCCGTGTAGACTGGCTTTCGCAGCAGTACGCGTCACTGCCCATCTTTTCGGATATATCTGCTGTGCCACAGGATATTCTGTGCTCAAACTGCCAAGTCTCGTATTTCCAGACTCTTCAAAGCTCGCCGTTCCTCGGCTATGGCCCGATATTGGGAACAGCATGGCAGACTGCTCAGAAAAGTAAGCACGTGATATGAAAGATATTTTTTTCCCAGAAAATAGAAAACCAACTAACAGCGTCGTAGTATGCGGACTGAATCTGCCAACCGAGGTGAACCCAGCTTCGAATCTCACTTTCAGGCTCCCGACGGTGCCGCAAGCCACGGCAAACACGACTTGCCTGTCTGGACAGACTTACACCGTGCAGAGCGGTGACACATGTGCCTCTATTGCATCATCTAATTCGGTAGCGGAAGGCACGCTCTGGGCCATCAACAACCTCCGACCGAACTGCGCGGCAATGAGCGCAGGCCAGAGCCTTTGTCTCCCCAACAAGTGCCAGACGTACACCATGACCCCGTCAGACACGTGTGTCTCCGTAGCTGTGGCCTCGAACAACAGCCTCGCCAGCTTCCTCAACTACAACCCAACTATCAACAGCGGCTGCTCCAACCTCAACATTTCGGGGTCCGTGGTCTGTCTGACCAATCCGAGCGGCGACTACACCCCAGTCTACGTGCCCGAGGCAAACAACACCAGCATCGGCGAGTACGCCACCGAGATCGTGAGCCCACCTGGGCCGACACCGTTCGGCACGACGGCAAACTGCGGCGAGTACTACCAAGTCCAGGTGGCCGACACGTGCGAGCGCATCTCGCTAAGCGCCAGCGTCAGCGTCGCCCTCTTTGAGCTCATCAACCCGTCGATCGACGCCAATTGCTTCAACCTCGTTCCGGCTCTATGGTACTGCATTCACCCCATCGTGGGTTGGAATATCACGGTGCCGACAAACGCCACCGCTACGCCGACGACCGAACCACCGCCGGGCCCGACGCCGTCCGGGGCAACGGATGACTGCTTTGAATGGGCCGTCATCGGCGCCAACGAGACGTGTGTCTTTCTGCAGGAGACGCTCGGTATCACCATGGCGGAGCTAATGGCCTGGAATCCGAGCCTGGACGCGAATTGTGACAATCTGATCCTCGGCGATGCGTACTGCGTCTCTGGTCCCTCACTGACTAGTAGCTCCGTGGCCGCGTCTTCAACGACGACATCATCGCCAGCTACTACTACAGCGACGAGCACCAGAACAACAACGAGCGCAGCCACAACCACCTCGTCCACCAGTACATGCCAAGAAACTTACACAGTCAAGTCGGGAGATACATGCTTCGCCATCTGGACCGAATTCGGCCTGACAGAAGCACAGTTTCTGGCGCTCAACCCGACGCTCAACTCCAACTGCGCCATCGACGCTGGAGAGGTGCTTTGTGTGTAGAACAGGCGCTAGAAAGTAGCTTTGAAGAAAAGTGGCTTACCGTCGACCTTTTTACCTAAAAACCGTCTGATCGCGTGAATGGTAGCTCTAGCAAAATACCCAGCCCTCTCTCAACATTGCTCGCAATATCTGAGTGAACGCGTGCTTAGGGCATTTGCTCTTCTATCGTGCCTTTCCCTTTGGTGCATTTACGTAGTATCGGTAAGTCAAGGACACTATCCTCGAACATGAGCTCCATCTCATCTTGGCCGGCTGCCGGTATCTCCATCTCGAGTAGATCTTCGAGTGATTCGATATGCAACAACGCCTTGTCCGCGATTGCCAAGGCTAGGAAATAGGCGGCTGAAAACGGCGGCTTTGGGGGGATGTTTTCGGGCACCCTTTCCACCACAGCCCAACCCCCCGCGCCTGTCGCTTACTTTTTCGACAATTTCTTCATCAAATCCACTACGAAAGGTCCCCCCTTCACTGAGCAGTGTTTCTAAGACAGATTAGAATTTTATGCATAGATTTGCCTCTCCCTTGGTGGTTCAACATCGCGCGCTGTGGTAAAACAGCAATGTCCTGGTACAATTGGACGAACAGCACGACCACTGTTGGATGACTTTCCTTCGACCTCGCCGCCGTTTGTCGGATCAGTAGTGCACACATCGTCACCTGTTGAAGTGCTGTTGTTGCTTTCAACCTCGCCCGTACCGCCAATATTGAGGGTCGAGGTGCCAGTGGGGGAATGGATGACATCTGGATGTGAGATGGCTCCCCATTGGACGGGAAACTTGTATGCATCCCGGTCATCAGGAAGGGGCTGGTGACAAGCTGCGGAGATGACGACCGAATAAGTTGCACCCATTGGCATACCGCCAGAGTATCTCTGAAAGCCGCAGAGAACAATAGCAGCGATCAAAACGAGGCCGATAGTGATTGCTGGAGTTGGTAATTATTGTTAGCTTCGTCTTCATTCGGAGACAAAGGAGAGGAAACTTACATGTAATGATTGGCCAAACGCTGAAGCCAACTGCTATGGACGCCGAACCTTCTAACCTGCTCTCGTCGTCAAATACCTCCACGAGCAGAACGAATATGCTCTGCGACAGAGTCCAGTGCAAGACCGCCACAGTCACAATCAGCGGCATGCCATATCTAAGAGGGATTGAAACAAAGTATGAAGAGCGTTGAAGCCCAACTGGGTCAGAAACACGCAGAGATTTCCGCTCTGCAGAATAACGGTACCACTCCCTGTTTACAAGCATACATGTGAGCAGAGAGTTGTACTGGACGTAAAGGATTGAGATCAGACATTGCCAGACATTGGCAAAGAGTATATCGCAATACAGTTGACTTGTGAAAGACATCGATTCTGGTACACCAAGGCGGCCTTGCGCGTATTGGCTTACGACGCCAAAGCCTGCGTGGACGAAGTAGCCTGCACTTCCTGCCGTATTTTGGAGAGTTGCCAGTGCTAAAGCTAAAAGCCCTCCGCCTGCAAACACTACGAAGAGGCATCTATGAATTATTTCAGTATTTGGTAAACTTGACAGAGGAATATCTGCTTACGAGATAATGGTGCACCACCACCTTCTTCGAGAAGCACTTTCGAACCACCGAGGTTGTCTACGGTGCCATTCGAGGAGGTACGGCTGTCGCCAGATGTTGTGACAATCTACTAAAGTAGTCGTTTTCCGGGTCGTGAATTTGAAGCTGCGGAGGCCTGAGCTTGGGTAGATCGTGGACTTGCTGACAAGGCACATCTTCTGTGACGTCGGATCAGGCTTCGAAAGGAATGACACAACGGCGTCTCCAATCGTAAATAGAGGTACTTCATGTTTTTGCTGGTGCAATATTGTCGTGTATATGATACAGATGCATTTGCACATATTGGCGCAGCAAACGACTATACTTCCGTTAGCAGATCTCGAGATCAATCAAGATACTCGTTCAGATGCGTCGTACCAATCATGATCGGCAGCGAGTATTGCACACTACAGAGCTTGCTGAGAGGGATTTCGCTGATAAGACAATAATCGATCTTGTAGCCAATAATGTTCCAGTTTTCAATAATAGAATAGTTCTTTTCCCAAGAATTCGGCTTCCGGCAATCGAATGTATTTGTGGACCCGCATTCCCAGTATAGGCCACTGCCCAATAATCCGCCGAAGGAGAAAGCAAACAGTAACGAATTATTTGATGGCAAAGAAGATTGCTCATGCCGGAGAAGATCCGTAGTCGAAACCAAAAGGACATCGGATCGATTGCCGAGGAGGGAAAGATATGTCGTTAAGCAAGTAGCAGTATCAAGTCTCTTCGAAAAAGTGCCATTGAGAGCTTTTTGCTGGTCGCTGTGACAGCCATCCGGATTGCACTGCGCGGTGACATTGAAATCCCAGACGTGATGGCCCCAATTAGCGTCAACCCTTGATTCCACGAGAGAATATGGTGGGAGTTGCTGTCGAGCTTGTATTGTCATGTTGCGCCTGCTCATGGCGACTGTGGTGGCGTCTTCCGCATCAATTGGCGCACCTGTGACAAAGCCGGGAGTGACAACAAGTGCCTTGACAGAACTTGTCGGCTGAGTGCTGAAAATTGCGGAGTTGTACCTGCCAAAAACGTTAACCCCAAAGTTACTCGGTGCGACAGCCATGCAGCTAAGTATCATCACACACTCACAAGAAATGGAGGGGTAGTGATGAGAGAGCAAGAATCCACCAAACGGCTTGTCTCTTCTTGGCGATGTGGCGGACATTGCGAAGGCTCGGAATCCCAATGTCAAGCCAGGCAAATTTCTGATGGGCTTGGTCGACTTCTTTTCGGGTAGGAGCAGCAAGCAATTGCATGCATAGGTTTGAAGCACTGAGGAGGAGACTAGACAGCAAGTTGATCAAGACATGAATGCTAGAATTCAACCTTGAAGCTTCCCGACAGTCGCCGCGAAAGATTTCAGTGCTTCGAAGATTTAAACTCAGGACAATCGTCCATATCAAATTAGTTAACGTGACAGCAATCGCGGTGATTGAGGCTGATTTCAAGACAACATCGCGTCTAGAGAAGAACTTCTGAGCGCGAGGATGCTCAGGGTCCGCCTTGGGAATAAATGGTGAGATCAAATCTAGTGAAGCAAACCGAGGTCGAAGAGAGACGGATTGATAGGTGGCATCCTTCCTATTCATGCCATCATGAGTGAGGCTGAGAGAGGAATCTTGCGCGTCTCGATTCTCAAGAGCTAAGCAATGAGAAGGAGCCTCATGGCATTTCCTACCGTATAGAAACGTCGAATCAATTTAAGCTGCAGGTAAATCAGGCCATATTACTCACTTCACCGGCTTTGTTTGATTTTCGGTAGATTCATCTGGTTTAGTCTCCGACAAAGGATGAATTTGTCTATGAGAGTGAACTTCGTTGCTTATGGGCTTCATTAGTCCATGGATTGTTGGTTCCTAGGGAGTTCCCAAGTTCACAGAATGCAACAGCAGATCAATTCTCACTGGGCGTGATCTTAACAAACCTGAAGGGGCAGAGTTGATCAAAAAGGTATTTATTGGACTTAGCCTCGCGGTTGGAGAAGGGAGAAAATATGTATTAGGCCGCGAAGGCGAAAAGTAAGCCTTGTCCTTAGCCTTGACTCCTGGGGCCCCGAGAAGTCGATCATCTGCCTTTCTTGGAACTTTTTCCGCCCGTGGGGCAGAATTCGACGTCTTGATCTGGTTGGCAGGCGAAATACGGGTTCGACTGCGGGTGGCAGGCATCCGGGACTAACAATGCGAGAATCGACCCTAAACAACCCAGCGAATGTGGTGGGACAGCGCGTGGTTGGGCTAAGGCTTTAAAGAGGGGAGAATCAAATGTGTTCAACCATCAAAATCGTGCGTGAATTGGGTGATGCCAAAAGTAGTTACCGCCAAGCCTTCTGGAGTTGACTGCCTGTACCTCAGCCCGAAAAAGCACCTAGGGCTTAGGTAGACTGTTGACCGGGTTCACAGCAGAGGCCCTAATCTCGCATTTAGGTGGCTCAACTCAAGGAACGGCGCCGATATGCAGCCTAAATTCAAGGCCCCGCTTGCCCCTTGCTACGGTTATGATTTTTGGATCATTTGATTGGGTTTCCCTGGCTTGGCGGCAACCTGCGTACAGCTGTTCCAGCGCAGGTCACGTGACTCTGTCGCGAGGTATCGTTTTGAACAGTTACAATATTAACATAGATAAAGCTCCAACGCGTCGTGCAAGCGACACTTTCAATACGCCTCTGAGATCCAAGCCCTTGAGATGCACGCCTGTGAGACGCACGCCTATGAGGTGTGCGCCTACGAAATACAAGCCTATGAGATGCACGCCTCTGAGATGCAGGACCTGAGAGGTGCACGCCTATGCGATGAGTAATCAGCAAGTGCAATCCCGTTCTCATTAATGTACGCAGCTGCTTGAACAATGGCCAGTGGCAGGTAGGTGAGCCCTACAAGTAGCACTGTTGTGTCCTGATGGAAGGGCGATGCTCGAGGGGCTAAGGTAGAATTGGATATTAGCCGCGGACAGGCTAGTAGGCGATTGTCTCGACCCGGGACATGCCCGTTTGGTTGCGCATGTAGGTTCAGCTCCTGGATAAAGCGTACTTAAATCTTGTAGATGCATCTCCCTCACCTGCGCTCCCACAGCGTAGCCGTAGAGGCACTCAGCCCGCATACTTCATGAAGCAAGCCCCATGCACCACGAACGCTGCCCAGTGATAGGGTAGCCATGTTTGCGGCGTCCTCTTCATGCGTATCACAGCCTTCTGTAGCGCGGCAGCCAGGTCGATCACCGCTACCTCAACCATGCCCTCCCGTTCCTCCTGTCCCCCGGTTTTCCTCGATCCCACCATTTTGCGCCCCCTAGCGCTGAGAATCTCAGTATGAAAGTGTTCCGCAAACCTCCTTGCAGTAGCACTCGCGATCGGCCACATCTTGCCCGTCACCGAGGCTGCCCCAGCACAGAGGAGCGCGGTGACAAGGCCAAGAGGCTCGTCGCCAGCTTCGATTCTCTGCGAGCTGGACCCACACGCCATGAGCGAGATGTGCGGTGCCTGGAGCTTTAGGGAGAAGATGTCGCGGACTGTTTCAAGGGCCGGCTCGGGGTGGGATTGGGAGGGATAGGAGTCGGGGGCAGCTGAAAGGACTAATACCTGGTCGGTAATGACTTCCGGCTTTGTCAGACAATGGCCGTGGAAGTAAATGTAGTCGGCGGCCTGCCAGTAGCACTCGAGGTTTGGGCGGATGACCTCCTGGCCGATGAGAGGAGATCCGGACATTTGGGTGGCAAGGTCTAAAGTGGCTCTGTACAATGTATCTTGCTCTTCCACCTCGCTTTCTTCGCCCTCCGTATCCTCATACACTGCCATGAAGACTGAAGTTGAGGGCTTAGGCGTTTTTTTGGTTGCCGCCCTCTCACAGCACTGGATGAACGCAGTCATGTTTGAGCAGTACACAACTGGGTTCCGTTGGATCAAGGCTACTAGCCTCTGTCGACCATTCGGCATTTGCTGTGGAATGTGAACCGCGTGCAATGGTATTGCATCCAGCGGAGCTGCAGGCGAGAGTACCAGGGTAGTCCGTGGCTCCGTGGCATCTTCGAGCCATTCGATCAAGCAGTCCATCATCCTAAGCGCTTGATTCGGATGATTTTCGCCGCGGTCGAGAAATGCAGCTCTCCCTTCTTCGGAGTAGAAGTACTTGGCAAGCCAGGACTCGATGTATTCTAGCGAGGCATTGACTCGCCGCATGGTGGGCTCTTCGCCAGGCTTGAAGATGAGGATGAAGACTTCTTGGCCTTTGACGTGCCAGTCGACGAAGACAAGTTTGCGCGCTCGTGATTCCGAGAAAGCCTGTGCACACCTGTCGGAGAGCTGTTGAGTGGTTACAGCAGCCCCGTGCCGCAGATCCAGCAAAGCTTTCAAGCTCGCGTGAGCCACCATTCGGGTTTCGAGGTCTCTAAGCTGTACCCTCATATCAAAGCGGTCGAGGTTGGGCGAGGTCACGATCTTTCGAGCGAGGCATTTTTCCTTCTCGTACAGCTCCCTCACTTTCTGGTCCGCAGCTATAGCAGCTAAGAGGGTCTCTGGCACAATGCAACCCAGTCCCAGTGTGTCAGACAGACTCCTGGCTTTTGCTTTTTGTACCCAGTGCCATGCCTGCACGGGGTCTCTGTCGAGGACACAGACCTGGAAAGCAAAGCGATAGACATCACGAACATGCTTGTCCTGCGCCAGGCGCTGCTTGTCCTGAACTGCGGTCAGAGCTGACGATATCGAGATCTCGTTTCGCCTATCGTCAAAGCCGCGCTCCGCAGCAGTAAGTGATTCCAAAACTTCTTTGGAAGTCTTCCAGTGGTTGATCCTCGCCTCATATTGCATAGTGCAAGCCAGTACTTCGCCTCGGTAATCTGGATGAGGATGCCTAAAGCTTCCCAGCCTGGGATACAAGCTGCCAAAGCGTCGTCAGCGGCCGCGAGCGCCTGGCCGCAGCGCTTGTCGCCGGCTTGGAGGCACTTTTGGAAGCAGGCATGCCAAACAAGACCCAGCTGCATCCTAGTTGCTATTAAGGCGTAAGTCAGGGTTTTGCCGTGGCCAACGTAGAATGCTTGTAGAGTCTGGGTCAACAAATTGATTGCTTCCTCCATTGTACAATCCGTCCGTTGAGAGCCAAGTGACAGGAGGTAGCTTGCTGCTGCATGATGTTGGCCTTAACCAAAGAGGAACCGGGAAATGTGTTCGAAGACAGAATGGTGTTTATTCGATCTAGTAGCGAATGTATGCAATGAAGTCTCTTCTCAAGCGGTATCATTTTGATGGTGTGGTAGAAGGAAAGCATAACCTCCAACTTGGAGATCGCTTCAGCATACAATTTATTCGAGAGGTCTCGTTCCACGTATTTATCGCAGAGTGACTGGACAGTTGCACTGCCACTGTGTTCTCTCTTCGAAAAGAGTAACGTCTCGCTTCTGAGTTTCTGCAGGCGCCCGATCGAGCTTGTTGCCCTGATGCACTGATCCCACTGCTCCTCGCAAACCGACGCCCAACGTTTTGCCTCTTCAGAATCCTGTTGCTGAATGTAGATATCGGCGAGTAGACTCGCCGCTTGACCTTGCGTCATAGGTAGCTGATACTGAGTAATCTCCTGGTAGATGTCTAAAACAGTGTTCTTGATAAGGTCGGTGTAGCCAGATCTCAGATGGTACCGCGAAATGAGGTTGATGTAGCCCGTAATCCAGAGCAGGGTCGTACCAGTCTCTTCCGAGAGCTTCTTCAGCTCCTGCTCCAAGCTTCGCTGGAGGTCAAAGTTCTGTGCCTGAAGTGCAACGTCGAGACACTTGTGCAATGCCGACTTCAAGCCGTTTGGGTAGTCAAGCTCACTATACCGGTTAATAAACGCCTGTAGTTCATCGTACTTGGATTTGTCACCGTCCATGGTATTTTCATAACACACATTGAAATCGATGTCAAGTGCACCATAGGCATGCTCCTTGGCCAAGACCGTGTAGGCCAGCTTGCGCAACTCTTCACACCGCTGCTTGTGCTCCGGGAGGGTAAGACTCGCAGACAGCGTAAAGAGGAATATGCCAGGAGAATCTTGGATTTTGGCAACCCTCTCTTCACCACGACCCTTGCGCAACAGCACTCGAGTCGTTGAGGCAGGTGCCAAGATATGTCCGCCGATTGGTTTGCGGCCATCTGTACCAGCAAAGAGTGTGCTTGTTCCGGGATCATCTGGACCTGGTTGGTCTAGCGCTTCTTTGTTAGCATTGGACTTATGCCGAGAGGCCAGTGGAGGTGACAAACCATCAGCACGGCAATGTTGAACTCTTCTGCCATATGGCTCAGCTTCGACAAGAACAGATTCAATTTTCCTTGTCGATGGGACAACTCCCCTCTCCCTTGGTAGTCAACACTGAAACAGGTCATGATGCTGTCGACGACCAGCAGCACAAAATCACCACCTGCAAACTCCCTCGCGAGCGTATTCAGCAGCTTGTGCTGGTGCTCGCTGTTGAGTGCCCGGGCATAGAGGATGTTCTCAAGCGCAGTGTCAGGATCGACACTAAAAGCGCTCAGCAATCTGTGTAATTCGTTCAGGCCGGAAAGTGCCCTTAGTGTTTATGTAGGCAACTTTGCCCTCGCCGCCACCGAGTTCTTTGGGCAGTTGCGCAACCACGAACATTGCTTGTGAGGGCTGGGTTTCCTGCAGCGGAACTCGCCGAAAACCTTGCTGATGGACATGCTAGCGAAGCCGCTGTGTGAGAGAGGGTGTTGGTTGGTTTAAGCGCAGTAATCCCTTGGGGGGCTCTTTTGATGCAGTGGATGGCCCCCCAAGGATAGAGTCGAACTGCTTGCTGCCTGTTGAGATCTTTACGACGCGTTTGTGGATATCGCCCAGCTCCATAGCGGCCATGAAACCTGCTGTGACGGGCTGGCTGCCTCACGCATACCTCAGTCACCAGCTGCAATTTTGCAAAATTGGGCCTGAGAGGGTAGACACCCACCTGGCATTTTGCAGTAGCCTCTTTGATCTTCTCAACCTTGAGCCCGCTCATGCCTTTGATCTTGTTGAGTGTCTTGCGTGTAGCTCCATGGACAGACTTTTGTGGCCTCCGGTTAGAGGTTTTGGTTGGACGAAGCATATGGGTTTGTGGAATGGCTGTTTACAGCGATCGTGTAGAAGCCATTAGCTTTAAGCTTCGTGATGTCCCCAGCGCCGACCCCTCAATGGAAATGTTAGCCGCAGATGGCGAACTTATTGTTCGTGGATATGATCACCATGAGCCTGAATGTTGTCGATGTTGAGAATAAAAGCGTCCTGAAGCACATGAGTTCAGGTGTCCAAAAGGTGAGCATTCGGTACCTCATCATTCAAGTCATCACTGACAACGGAGGCTTGCATCTTCAAACTCTACACGGTGTGTAAAGTGAGGATCGAGCCGAGATGACAAGAGCTGCACTAGTAAGTTTGAGTAGGTTTTGCAGGATGAAATGAATGGTTATTACTGAGGGGAGAGAATGAATGTCCTGGGATTTAGGTTTGCCGTGTAAGATTTCAATCTCTGGGGAGGGGCTTTGGCTCTGGCTCTGGCTGGCTATCGCATGAGTATCTGAAAGTGGTTGACTGGAGCGGGCACTGCACCTGGAGGGTATGTCAAGTCTGCATTAATCATCATTGATGCCACACTGACATTGGCTTATCGAATCAGCGCTTGTTTTCTTCTTCCGTCAAGAAAACCAATAGACAACCGAAACATACCAAGGCGTCCTATACCATTTCGCTCATAATCAAGGAAGGGATCCTGATGGACGGATGGAGGTCTTTTTCAGTATCAGACACATCACAATGTCCAACGGTTAGGGCCTTTTTTTTCCCTTTAGATCAATAAGGCTATGAGATTTGAGCAATAAAAAGAGATTGCCGCAGCATCGCCAGATCTCGCTTCTAAGCATCGGCAGAATCGCCGTCCATCTATGCCTGTTCTCACACCTCACCGCCCTTCTCTCCTGTATTTCTCTCCAGTCTTTTGTCAAAAACCGTCCCCTGATCAGAGCCTCGCCTCGGTACCTCCGATAGAAAGAGCAAGGATAATTAGAAAGCAAGTACATGCCGCAGATCCTTTTTCATTCCAGGATCCGGGCAATTCTTGTCATTCGTGAAACTTTTGGTTGGTCGTGAAACATCAAGGTGTCGATACTGAGAAAGCGAGACGTGTTGAGCTGGGTATCTTGATGGGCGAATCGCTTGTAAACACAAAAAAATGGCAAGTTGATGGGTCGCTAGTCGTAGTGGGACTGGCAAAGGTCGGAAGTCGTCACTTGAAGATCCAAAAAAATGAACAAAAAGGGAAAGTCGTTTGTTATGAAGAGAAACCCGTCGTTAGGCCACTGTAGCAGTGGCAGCAACAGCCGGAACGGATGATGTTGAGTCAGCTTCCTCTGCTACCGCGACAGCTGGGGCAGGCGTTGTCTCAGCTGCTGGTTGACCGTTTGTTTCAGTAGTTGTGCAATCTCGAGAGATATGGCCAGCTTGGCCACACTTGTAGCAGACTTTGCCGGCAGAGTTGAGAGGGCCCCCGTTTGGCGCCGTGCAGTCTCTGGAAATGTGACCCTGATGTTGTAAGCGCGAAGCGACTTTGGCAATTGGAGCGGAAGTCTCACCAGCTTTCCGCATGCGTAGCACTTCATTGCCTGTGCCTGACAATCACGAGCGTAGTGGTTTGGTCCGCCACACTTGTAGCATGTTGCAGCCCGGTTGTTGCTGACCATCCCTCCTCTGAAGCCACCGCCGTATCCACCGCGAGGAGCACCTCCGCCACGTGTGCTCGGCTGCGAATTAGGGTTCGGGCAATTGCGAGCCAAGTGGCCAATCTGTCCACAAGTGTAGCAACGGCTGCCGGTAGCACCGCCGTTCAGGCGTAGGGTGGGGCAATCTGCCTGAACATGGCCAAGACCCTGGCAATGGTAGCACTGCTTGGCTGCTGCAAATCAGCATCGATGTCATGGGTAAAGTGGGCCTTTACTGACTCTCGGTTGTTCTAGGATGAGGACACCCGTTTGACTCATGGCCAGGCTGTTTGCAGTTGTAGCAGAGTCGCTCGGTCGAAGAGCACATCTCGGCATAGTGTCCAACATTGCCGCACTTGTAGCAAGCGCGACGAGTTAAGGACGACATGTTGGGCTTCTTCTCTTGCGGAGTCGGCTCAACTCTTTCCTGCTCCATATCGAATGTCAGCGACCTGACGCTGTCGGTATTCTTGGGTCTAGGGCTTTTGGTTTCAATAAGCTAAGCAAGTGACAAATAGTTTGAAGCTGTGTTTGTAGGACAAGGTTGGGTAAAGATGGGCGTTTTCGTGTACGTCTTGCGCACAAAGTAGACGTGGAGCCTCTCGTTGACAGAAGGAGGCGCAGAATAGTGAATTTGCCGGCAGAGACGAATGCCAGGGTGAGGCAAGTACCTGCAAGTGTTCACGACCGAGGCAGCTCCAAATGAACCTCGCCTAAGGCTCAAGGTCAGTCAGACCGGCTAGGTGCAGGCAGCAGCTGCGGGTCCAAGTTCAAAAGAACTTACACTTCTTCCCGCACAGCTCTTCCAACTACCAACCCTCCTGGAAACCTTTCTACCGAGGACAACACCGACTGCGAAGCAATATGAGTGATGTGATGCTTGTGGAGAAGTTTCAAGCTGGCGAAAAGATTTCTATGGGTTAGCCTAGAGTACTCACGTGACTTTTGGTGGAGAGGCTGGAATCCGTGGTGTGATTGGATGAGCGTCCGTTTCTAATAAGAGGCATTCTGTATTGTAGTTTGATTCCTTCTTGTGGCATTTGTGAAGGTAAATGTTGCTCGCCACTATTCTAATTGTCTAGATAGTCTATCCTAAGTTACTATGCGTCCATAGTGGCCTCTAGGTTTTGTCCCATACCTTTTTGACTGCCACGTCTTGACTTAAACCGTGGCCATGAAGCTTGTTACCAGAGATACCTGACAGCCTTTGGCAAGTGTCCCAATCCTCCGTACAATACAGTTACCTCCGCCTTCCGCTTTACTTAGTCTGCTCGATCACAGCTGGTGACTTGATCTCGCGACCTTTCAGGTATTCCAGTCCCTCGCCACCCTAGACTTTGTCAGTAAAGGAATATCGCAAGCGTTTTGGGGAGGACGAACATAGCTAATCAAGGGTGACACTTCCACTCCGAGCGACGAATCCTGCTCACTGATGACAGTTCCACCAGCAGCTTCAACCCACCGGGTACCTTGTTGCATGATGTCCTTCTTACTCGTGTCAGGGTCGTCCTCCCCAGTGCCTTTGGCATTCTTCAGGGGCGAAAATTCCTCCTTTCGGTCGACTTCCATACAAGCGAACTGTTTCAGCTCGAGGAATGGAAATACATCGAAGACGAACTGCTCCAACTTGATGCCGTTGGGCTTATCTGGCTTGACGGTTTCGCCCTTCTCGGTGTCCATGTACGGGATCTTTTTTCTGGCCACATGATGCGGTAGCTTGTGAGACCATTCTTCGATTCGGTCTAGGAACCTGAAAGAGTAGTAGTGATTGACAATGTTTGCAGCCCTAAACTTGAGGAGTTTCGCATCGTGTATGTCTTCTGCTTCAGCCATCTCCTGATCCATCTCCGAATACTCGATCACGTCCGGCTTGCCATCCTTGAGTACGATCAAACCTACGGGTTCTTTGGCGTTCCGTTTCCGAACGACCTTGGTTGCAATATCGACACCCTTCGAAGCTGCAAAGCCAATGAAGACTGGGTCCGCAACCTTGACGAGGCAATTGTCGACACAATAGGCATGGAGGTGTTGGATGCCACGTTTGCGCATATCCGTCCTAGCTTCGGAGATGATGAGTGCTTGGTAGATACCCCCATTTCCATCGGGAGCAACAGCGACCTGTAGTAGAGTCAATGAATTCCTTGGTACTAGAGAACTGGCCATACCTTAGACTTGCTTTCCATTAGTATCTTTCCCTCATTCGATATGCAGGGCAGCACGCCTTGCTCGAAGATGATGACATTCTCCTTCTCAAGGCCAAAGTAATTGTGTGCCTTGAAGTAGTCTTCTGTGGGCTTCCTTGTTGGTCCACTGGTCATTACGTACCACGGGACCACCACCTTCTCATTGCTACCGGAGTACTTCTGTGCGAGTTGCTGGACTTTCAGGATCCGCTCGCCCTGCATTTGGAACAGACTCTTCTTGCTTGGGAGCCCTATGTCAAAACAGCCTTTCGGCGCCGAACTACCAAGACGAGTCCCCTGCCCTCCAGCCATCAGAACTACCCCGACTTTGTTGTCCGCAATGAGTCCTAATCCTGTATTGTACCATTTCTCAATATCTTCTTTGGCAAGGTCAAGCAGTGACGCAGTAGCCGACACAGGCAAAGGCTCAACAGAGGGCTTTTTGCTGTCGTCCGCTTTCGGAGGGTGGAGTGCTTTGTCCGCGAGGACGTTAATGCGCTTGGGATCGAAGCTGCTAAGCTGCTCGTAAAGTGCAGCTTTTGATTCCGTGTCCAATTCGTCGTAGAATGCAAATAGGTGTTCCTGGTTAGCCTTTTCGTAAGTCTCGCGGAGGGTTTGAAGTTGTTCAGCTGTGGGCTCTTTGGAAGGTGCTTCCTGCTCCTTCGGGGAGGTAATATTCAGCTTCTCTAGCAGATCATTGACGCCACTTTTGATTGCTGCGGCCATTGTGCAGGAAAACTTTGGTTTTATTGAGGTCAGCAGTTTCAGGCAAGTCACATATTCAGTGACGGACGCAAACAACGCTGAGCAAGTCTCGTACGAGCTTACGGTCTGACGGTGGGACACTCACTTTGCTTGGCGGACATCAATTGCAAGCTCCCCCTGTCCTACAATATTGCCATTAAAATCTAGAGAGGATGCACCGCAACTTAATTGTCACTACGAGAATTCTGCTCTGACGGTTTCTATCGCCCAGGAGCATTAGGAGTAAGCGCTCAATGCAAATTCCACCAATGCTACACCCCAAGTAAGTACAATCCAGAAATCCTCGTCGCTATGCACAAAAAGATCACTTTACGGTGCCATTTCTCATCCATATCGCTTCTGATCATGGCGTCCATCCCTTCCAGGACTTCTATCATATCTTCGGTCTGGCCTGCCGTCTTCTCGACGCCGAAGGTCTTCCGAGACTCGCCCCGGTCGTCTTGGGCTCCGACTCCTAGATCTTGGCCTCGCATGAGATCCACCACGATTCCTGGAGTGTCGTATATCATCTTTGTCAAAGACCATACCGTAGCCAGACGACCTTCTTCCATCGTCCGCCCCTCGGTACTGCCTCTTCTTTTCCAGGCTTGAAATGCCTCCGAAACCTCCCGACTGTCCTGCTCTCTTCGAATTCGTTGATTTACGCCATGTGTCGGATAACTTGGATACACTCTGTGAGAAGTCCACATGAATGCGATGATCGTCAATCAGCACTCCCTGCATCTTGAAGTACGCTTGCTCGCAGTCCTTCTGCTGCTCGAATTCTATGAACGCGTACTGCAAGCTGTCACCCGTTCGTTTGTCTCGAATGACCTCGCATGACAATATCTTGCCGAACCGACTAAAAATGAGGTTCAGATCCTCGTCTTGGGTGACTGGGTTGAGTTTGCAAACGAAGAGAACGTTCTCTGGCGGTTTCACCTCAGCAAATGGTAGATCTCCGACCATTTCCAGGGTCAGTGCCTGAGCACGAGCCTCTCTTTCCCGACGTAGCTTTTCCAGAGTGGCCTCATCAACATTCTGGTCGAGCTCTTCGTCATCTCCAATCATGACCGTAGCTAGCTGGGCTTTTGATGGTAATGGGCTTTTCTCCGGTTCGACGAGGCCTGGTGGGTCATCAAACGGATCATCCAGTATAGCCGTATGTCGTATTCTGATATCCTTAAGAGGCCGGCCTTTGCTGTCTATGAATGAGTCGTTGATTTTCTCCAAAGTATCAAATCCCTCGACGACCTTCCCAAAAATTGCCGCTTTGCCGTCCAGAAAGTCCAAATTCTCTCCCAGGGTGATCAAAAATTGACTCCCTGCCAGTCGCTCGTCGGCGTCTCTTGGTGATGGAACGGTCGCCATGCTCACTGTGCCTTTTTCGACATGCTTGACCTTGGGGTCAATCTCGGCCACAAAAGTCTTCTTTGCGGGGCCTTCCAGAAGACCCCATATCGATGATCCTCCATCGCTGTCCCGAGATTCAGGCCCGATGGGATCACCTGTCTGAAGCGAGAAATTCTTTTGGACGCTATGCACTGGCGAGAAGTTGTAGTACTTGACCTTGCATAACTTGAGGAAACTATGGTGCACTATAGGTTAGCAGCGATACTGACCAGCTTCTGCTGCCGCCTAGGCGAAGCCATAAAAAATTTGACATACTTTTTGCAACATTTTGGTGCCGATTCAACGAGCAAGTCGATGACTATGTCACCCAGGGAGGTCTCGACTAAGACGCTCATTGCCTGTTAAGCGTTTGCTTCCAATGTTTGCGATTTGTCGCCGCTCAAAATGTGTCTCCAGATTCCGCCACAGATCTTCGAGGCGAGAAGCCGTAACCCTATAAAGTATGGGGCTGTCAAAACCACCAACTTCGGGCGAGAACTTAGGTCTGAAATGTGTAACGTAATTTCTCGTCTACCAGTTTCAGCATCTCTACTTGAATTTTGATGTCAGGACGGCACACTCGGCTTGCTTGAGGGCGAATACGCCAAGTCATTTTTTGCTCCCACTCCACTCCAACCAAAAATGCTCCCACGTGACAACGCCTCGAATCACTCTTCTCTCCCCATCAAAGATGCAATTTGACTTTTCGCAAACCGTATGGCATTCTCCTTTTCCTACCAAAGAAGGTGTATCCTCACGATTGGCCCATGCCAAACGCGCTAACCCTGAACTGTCCAATGCCTCAGTCATTGTTTTCACTGTCGACCACCAAACACGGAACTGGAGGTGCTGGTTTCATAAACACCAAAGCCTTAAAGTGAGCCGCCCGACCTCAACGGTGATGCAATTGCGAGCGTTCAGAGTGACATACATCAAGCAATTAGCCGGAAATCCCCCGAATCGATCACAACAGGGTTGATTCCCAGATTTTGGTCGGAAAATCCAGAATTCTGTGCTCTGAGCAACGACGTACAGGATTGTTGCAGATGACAAAAAGCGGTCGGCAGCCTGCTCCTTGTGTCACGTCCTGTCGGACATCCGCAGTCTCGACGTCTTGATGCCCTGAGCACGAAGCACACGTGGCAAGAGCGAACAGCATGCTTTGTACAAATGGATATATCACAGGGCCGACATCTCGGATTTCAAAGCTGCTCGATACAGAACCTGACCAGATAGCGACTCCGCAGAGTGATATGTTTCTGCAACAGCCTGGTTTCTGCGACTTCCGCCGCTCCTATTGGTGCATGCAAATTGCACCGCTTTCAGATGACAATTATTGCTCTTGGCCGACATACTTCAGAGCTTACCAGCCCCCGCATCATTCGAAGGAGTCGCCAAGTCTTCGGCAATTGTGTCCTGATGATTTATGGCACTCTGGCTATTTGAAAACGGGACGCGTTACATCCTCAAGGAGTATGTCCCCTCGCAAGGTGATCTGAAGCAACGTAGAACCTACCTCAGCGCTTACTGAGACGGGCCTTGACCACCTTCTCATACCTTATTTGAGTTCATGAGTAGGTAGCACTTCGCTGTTAACCTTTTACTCAGTGTGCCTCCTGGGGCTTCTTGTCCGACCGTCATGCAGGAAAGCGGGTGGAGCTGCCAGGGGAGGTTCTAGCCCATCCGCGATTTAGTCGTATGAGGTCGAGTGCTAGAGAGAGCTACCTATGAAGCCCTTGCCATCCACGCTAGCCGATCTGTTGAGTTTTCGTGTGTAGTTGGCTTTCGCACTGTTTTGAAGTATGCAATTCTCCGAAATGCTGGAAGCCGAAGGACCCGAACCAGAACCTTTGAAGCACCTGCTTACATTCTAGAATGTCATGCCACTCGCTCCTGATATCTGCATTGTATGGAGGCGTCGAACAAGCTCCTAGGGGACCATCGACACCGAACGGATGTCCCGTCAGGAAACTACAACAATGCTGGCCACTCCCTGATATGACCTGCTCGCGACCGGGTCTCCAAACCTTGCGTGCCTACCGGCTGTGAGGTTGAGGCCACAAACGATTGCCTCTTTACAAATAGTTGAACGTTGTACCATTGGTGCAGAGAGCCAAAGCTAAGCTAGATTGCACCATCATGCGTTTTGTTTGCTTAGCCGGGCCAAACAGCTCTATATCCAGTTGAGCCGTGGCGGACCAATCACAGGCGCTAATTGAGCGCCAGCAAACATGTCAAGCCAACCAAAAGGCTCGCCTGACCTTTTCTCTTGGATGGAGACAAACAGTGCCACTTTCCTTCTGTTTCAGAATGTGCGACTAGTATTGCCCGTTCCTTGATCCCTTCGCAGACGACATCCTCGATTCTTTATCTGCGTGTCTCAAGGTATGGCGCTGTCTGGGTTTTCAGCCCAGCATGCAATGCGTCCCACTTATGTTGCATTCAGGCTGTTTCTATCTCGCATATTCTTTCCCTGTGTTGATCTACGGTGTTTGCTTCGCTTTGTTTGTGTCACACTGATCTGTGACGGGAAGCCTCAGTTTGACAGGGATCACAGCTAATGTGCTTACACCCTGGGGTAATCATCAGGACTTTGCCGCCGTTTTGAAGCTGAGTTCCTGGTTAGCCCCAGCGGCAGGTGGCATAGGGCGTACAACGTCAGAAAGGGAAACCTGGATGACTGGAGATCAAACACCTAGTGAACAAATCGACAAAGATCCACTCCATTCAAGTGGAGTCTGAGATATCTCAAGAAAGAGAATTATGACAGATCAAGTTGGCAGCAATTATGGTGTCATTTGCTGAGCAAACTCCTCACCACCCCTCCTGTCTAGGCTGCATGAAGTTGCCAATGCTCTCTACGGCTGTTTTATGTGCAAGTAACCAAACCTTGAACTAACCTTCAACATATACATTTGCCATACACCCTGGCGGTCGCTTCCCATAACAAAACTACCCGTTGAATCTGAATCCTTCCCTTGAAAGAACACTACAGCCACTGTTCGCTTGAGAGCCTTGTGGAATTGACCCGATTGGTTATTTGTTTCTTCCTTTCTATTTCCGTTCCTTCGGTTGCACAAATGGTAGGATTGATGCTATCGACTGTCCTTCTCTAGTGATGCTAATCGTTTCATGTAGCTATCTTGCCAGTCGTTCTATAGCCCCGAACTCGAGTTCAGTCGACGTACTGAGCGAGGAGTACCGCTGCAACTTGTGCGTTCCAACAGACACAGAGAACAGTATGACACTAGCGACATTTTGAGCAGTCGGACGAGTCCACCGTCCGACTATGAGAGCAAATTGGGTGGACGACCTCGCAAAAGAGTCCCCGTGGCAGTAGGTCTCCAGGGCTTTCGAATGCTGTTTCATGGCATTGCTGACCAATATCCTCCAGTGTGGCAGGTGCCGGAAACGAAAGATTAAATGCAGCGGAGACGACGGTCACGGAGCATGCTCCAACTGTAGGAATTCTGGCTCCATGCATCAGTGTCAATTCTTGCGGGTAGGTCCTCAAACTTGCAGAAGTCTCAAACAAGTGTCTAAGCTCGCCGAACAGGTCAACTCCCTCTCTCAAGAGATCTTATCGCATCCATCACCAAGATGGCAGGTGGGCATTCGGTACAGTCCCTATCACATGGATCACCACGACGGCAGACACAACACTATTGCAATCTCTCATCCATACAGTGCTTCAAGTAACTGTACCCCTATTCAGCCTGCGTACGAGTACAATTCTTATACTGGAGCCACTCCAGCCACCCTTTGGGTAAGAAATCATACTGGGGCAGCGTACGGCTACAGCTGCGACCAGGAGTCACCAATACAGTACTCGAGCCAGCCTGCATTTCTCCTTCCAAGCGTTGAATCAACGGCCAACAGCAGTTGCTACATCGGATCTCCAGCTGGCTCGCGGACATGGAATCCTGTCACACCCATCAACAGAGGGCTGCAGACCACAGTTTATGCCGACCAGCCAGTAGCTAGCTCGATTGCTCCCCTCGGCAGTCAGTTCGTATCGTATACCCAAGGACAGACGACCATGCCCTGCGAGTTGCCATTTCCGGGTGTCCTTTCCTCCAACACGAACTTGATAACCAATGACAGAGTGTTGCCCGACCCTGCCGCGTCTCGAAGTAAATCTGCAACCAATCCCACTTCAATCGAGACTGCGCCAATGAGTCTTCTCCAACGGTCCTCGAATACTTGGATCGAAGCCGTGTCGGGAAGTAGTCAATCCAGCAGCAATCGAACCCTGTCCATCAGCCTTAGCGATGAATCAGACAGTACTGCAAGATCAGTAACGTCCTCAGCTCCACAAGACATGGGATTTGGCTTCATACCGATCTCAAACAGCTCTCAAGAAGGTTCAGTCCAACCCACCGCTGCTTTGTCAGCCGCTGAGACGAGCCAGTCAGCTTTTGAGTATCCAAAGGCGGCTGTCGCGGACTATAGCAAAGATCGATGTCGGACTCTGTCTCGCGAAAGCGTTGCATCCTCACACGATGACACTGTGGCCGAAGGATATGGGTACAGCAGCGAGAGCCGAAGTGATCATCACCCAACGCACTACAACACGACTGTTGGTCAGCTATCGAACGGCCAAGAGTACACCAGATTAAGGCATGACTCCCCTCATGTCAACTCGACCCTGGAGGAATATCAGGACCACTCTCCCACGTATCAGACAAATCTTCCACATCGCACCTCAATCGCCTCTATCAGCAACTCCTTGGGATACTAGACCTTATGTACCGTATAAGGGAAGAACCATGGCAGGCAGTATTTGGCAGCGGTCCCTTTTTTCGTTCCGCATTCATGTTCCTATCGCGTTGCTTTCCAAAACATTATCTCCACATTTCGGGCTTTTTACTTTGTACTGTATGGTGGTGAAGCAACTGGCTCTTGCTCAGTCGAATACCAATGCACCGCCTCAGCACAAACTCGACTCGAGTCAGAGGGGCCTGGAAAATTGATAAAGATCTCACTGGCGGGGGCACATTGGGCATGTTTCAATGGATTTATGTACCAAAAGGGCCGCATAGTTGTCATTGTACACCGTTTGTTTGTTTTTGTCTTTCAGGTGGTAGCGATGCTCAGCAGGATTGTACATGACGCCTTTGACGAAGTACTGGAGATGTTATAATGGGCATGGAATTAGTATGGAAGCTGGTCGCTGGCTCCCTCACCAAAAGCTTCGGAGAGTATACCTTTGAAACTTCGATGAAAGAGCCCAGTAGTCGACGTTTGAATAATTCTTGATTGGACTTGATCTGCAAGGCAAATGTGTGTAGGCACTTAGCCGCTGAACTCAACGCGCACAGAAATGCCTTTTGGGGAGACCTCCGGTCCCTGATGCACAGGACTCCATGCCCGGAGACACCGACGGCCAGCGGCCAACGCATCCCACCACCACAACACACACCGTTCTGCTCATTTCTTCTTGTCCTTGGACGCACCCTTCGTCTTCGCCGTACCCCGGAACTCCTTCGATCTGTTCTTGCGTTGTTTTCCTGTACACCAAATGCTGGTCAGCCCATAGAGTTTCTTGTACCTTCGAAAAACCCTGGTCAAATTGGAGAGAGAAAACGTACGCTGTTGTCTGCTCGGCTTCTCGATTTTTGCAGCCGCACCGATTCTGACTAGTCGGTAGTATGGCTCGAACTTCTTCAGTGCCTCGTGTGAATCATAGATAAGCGCGAAGCCTGTGCTCTTTCCACCACCATATTGCGTTCTGAAACCGAAGACTTGCACTTGGTCTTTGTTGGCTTTGTATAGCTCTGCGAGCTTTCCGCGGAGTTCGTCCTTGGAGACATTGGGGCGATTTGGGTGAAGGACATCACTATGGTTCACAAACTAATTAGCTCATTGTTCGTCCGACCACCAAGTAATGGCTCGAGGCGGCAATGGAAGTCACATACACGACCATCTGCCGTCTACTTAACAGTTGATTGCGGATGAATTTGCGGGTTCGCAGGGTGACGCGCGTATCTCGGTCGGCCATGTTGGCTGGAGTGACAGGTACGACACTGTTGACAATCTCGGCTTGTCAACAGATCGTAAAGGGACGTTGACGTGGATGGAAAACAGCGCTGCGCAAAGTTCGAGATCTTGTCGATTTCGAAGTGCAAACCCTAAGTTTGTGTGCGAGCGACGCTAGTCCACTTCTGAACAAAAAAATCTTGGCGTTATCGCCGGTTTTGCCTACTCTCTATCTCTTCTATTTCTACCTTTCCCTTTGCCTGCAACTCTTAACTCACATCTCTCATGGACTTGAGAATTGTGTGCTTATACCGGCAGTACTTTCAGCAGTTAGATAAGCTGTCCTATCCGTCAGCGGCGGTGCTACTTGAACCATCAATTCAAAATGAGATCTCATACAGATTCTTCGATTCATCGAATGGAGAGCATCTGCCACCCCTCAGTTATCAAAGAAGGGCATTGAAGGACATAACAGATCGGATCTTGTCTGCCATTATGGATCCGGACGAGGATGTATGCTTCTCCCTTTGGCCAGCTTTTGTTCTTACTTCTTCCTAGTCACGTTCGTCCTGTCTCTTTTCATTTCCGTTCCGCCTGACATCCATCTCTTCAGGAAGTTTCAGACAAGTTGATGGAGCACATGGCGACCAAATCCACTGCAAAGCCCATGTCTGCGTACATAGCTGCTCAGCAGCGCTCAATCGTTTCCTACCACTTGCCCTCCGACTTTGCCTCCGAAGCGCCGGTTTGCATTTACATTGAAGAAGCCCGCAACCTCCTAGCTGCACATGGTACCACTGGACTGCGTGTTTGGGACGCTTCCCTGCATTTGGCATATTTCCTCTGCACTGAAGGTACATCACTTGTCCGAGACAAGGCCGTCCTTGAACTCGGGGCGGGAACAGGCCTTCTGTCGATCCTCTGCGCCGGACCGTTGAAAGCTGCTAGAGTCGTCTCCACTGACGGAGATGCTGACGTGGTTGAAAGTATTGAATCCAATACCAGGCTGAATCTCCGCCTTCGAGAGCCAGGTCAAAAGTACACCCTCGAAGCAAAAGTGCTGGACTGGGCAGACACTTCTTCTCTCCCACAGGTACTCGAGTACGAAGGCCAAGAAGCACCTATCGACCTCGTCCTCGGCGCCGACATCACATACGCCACCGAATCCCTGGAGCCTCTTGTGAATGTTTTAAGTGCTTTGCATGACGAGTATCCTAGGGTCGATATCCTCATCTCCACCGTTATCCGCAATGAAGACACTTTCACTGCATTTGTCCATACCTGCACAAAGGCCGGCTTCCGTATCAAAAGGATACCTTTCAACTGCCCAGCACTTGACCAACAGCGAGGTTTCTTTCACAGAACTACCCCACCGATACGCATTATAAGACTCATACGAGATTTGGCCGCATTATCGGAGGACGTAGATTAACTATAATGGGGGTATCACTAACTACATATCGTAACGCATAGCTCATCACAAGCCATCTTCTTCGTTATTCTGCCAAGGACTCCCTCAGCAAGCCCTCATTGACGACCCTAGCATGCACTTCACTCGGTGTCCTCACCGGCGGCCTCAGCCCAGGTATGAAGCCTTTCTGATTGATACCTGGCGGTCTTGCCGCAAATGGATTCGTGTTCGGGTTTGGCGGTGCAGCTGCCTGTTCCCGCAAATTACCCGTTGACGCCACCGGCGCAATGCTCCATTTGCCCCGGACCCATTCGCCTACAAGGCGTCCAAGGCCACCCTGCCACTCGCCTCTCGCGCTGGAGGATGGAGAAGAGCTTCCAGCAGTGGCTAGGCCAGATAGCATCGAAATCGAAGATGCCGATGTCGAATCGCTAGCTAAGCGGAGATTCGACGAGTTGGCATTCACTTGGACGATGCTAGCGAGCGGTCGTGATGAAGGCAGGGTTCTGCTGGGGGTTAGTGGGCTGGGCGAAAAGCCCCCGCCGAGGGCGTAGATCTGGGACGAGCTGTTTTTTGGGATATGGATATCCATGCCGGAGACTGAGATGAAGCTTTCGTGAGATGCGGAACGGCGAAGGCTGGGTTGTATCAGTAATGGTTCGCGTTGTGGTTCTTCTCTGGAGCTGTCGTGCTCTTGACCCATTTCGGTTCCTGATTCATGGTTTGGTTGCTGGCATTCGGCGCATGGTTCGTCGGTTCCTGATTTTGGAGCAGAATTCGTTGGCTTACTTATGTCCAATAGATCGATACCCTCATCTTCAATATTATTTCCGTTATCCGGCCCAGGCTGTTCTGGAGGCAGAGCCGACGGGTTATCATCTTCCGGAGGACGAAGTATTCTTTTGGCCGAACTCTGTATCGCCCTCCCAGCATCCTCCGGCAACTCTGCAAAGGCCGAAAGTGAAAATTCCGACACCTTCCCCTTTTGGTGTGTGGATCCAAACTGCGGTGTCGCAAACCCACCAGACTCCGGACTGGTTGGTCTTGACGACTCCGACATTGGATCTATCCGATCGAATATGGACGAGTTCCGATGGTCAAAATACGAATGTGGAGAATTTGGTAGAGACGACATTGTCGACGAACCTGTGGTAGCGGACTGCATAGACCATCGGCTCTTCTTGGGCGGAGCATACGCTATTGGGAGGCCGAGCGAGGCGGAGAGCGGTGAGGTTTGACTGGAATGATGCGAAGATGCCGTCGGCGGGGTAGGCGAGCCTGGTGTGGGTGTCAATAGGCCAGGCCCAAGCCCAAGTCCAGGTCTCTTCTTGTTTGCCTTCCTCGTCAATGGCGCCCTTTCTTTCTTCATCGAAAACTTGGCGTGGTAGTGGTGATGAACATGTACTTCTTGGGCAACCTGCTTCGGCGCAGCCACCCACTCTAGCTCTTCGTTAAGCGGTGTAGTCTGCTGCGCTTCGCTCCCATCTTGGCCTTGGCCTGGACCAGTAGGGCCGACCGGCTGATGAATCAAAACTAGCTCTCTCAAGTTCTGCACTTCTTCATTCGACCCCTGTAGCAATTCCCTCAACTCCGCAATCCCAGCTTGCAGGTTCGCATTGTCTTCAAGGATGTCCCGGACGAAATGGCTCACAACATTGGATCCTCCACCCCCATCACCCGCTTTCCTGGCAACTGCCGCGGCACCCTTCAACCGTCCCGCGGCCCTTTCCAGCTCCAATTCCCGCTCCACCGCCCTCCTCCTTTCCATCCTCCCCACCAGTTCAGCATGCCTCTCCCTCTCCAGCCTCGCTTCCATCTCAATCCTCTCCACCTGCTCATTCATGCTCCTCACCCTAGCCTCTGCCTCCTTCCACCTCCACACCGCACTCCTCTCAGCCTCCTCCCTTTGTTTCACCTCCCTTTCCAAGCCCATCCTCCCAATCTCCATCTCCTCCAGTTGCCTCTCCAATTCCTCCGTCCGCGCCGCCAAGGCCATCAACCGCTTGACCTCGAGCTGTGCCTCCGCAAGGGTCGCTGCCAGGGACGTAATATGTGCATCCGAGTCTGCGATGGTATTGTTCAGGCCTTCAAGGTGGTCGAGGAGTTCGCGGTTCTCGCGCATGATGTCGGCATTCTTGCGCTCGAGGGAGGATTTGTCGGACTCGAGGCGCGAGATCTGGGCGGTGAGGGCGGCGCACTCGGCTTCGGAGGAGGCGATGTAGGATTCATGGCGGGAGAGGAGGGCCTGGAGGGCGAATGTTAGTCCTGACGAGGGAGGGGGAGGTTTGTTAAGCGGTGGTTGAGTGAGTGCCATTCATTCGAGACGGGACATGTGCGGGAGGGGATCAAGTGTAGGCAAGGTATTCAAGATCACAGATGATGTGACATGTATCTCGTTGCCATAAATGTCAAAGGCGCAGGTAGGGTAGACGCGATGTACATGTACAAGCGAGGAGTGGGGCGCACGCAAAGGCAGGGTCATACCTGTCCGAGTTTTGCCGCGGTTTCCAAGTCCTTCTCCAAGCCGCCGAGGGCCGCATTGTTGTGCTCGAGGTATGCGCATGACTCTTGACCACAGCAGCATCTCAAATTGCGGGCCATATCATGAGGAATGTTGTTGTTGGGTCACGAAGCTTTGAGGTGGGTAATTGCGGGTGCGGATGCTGCAGGCAGGGATGCGCGTCTGGGAAATGAGATGTGCGGAACTGATTGCATTATTCGTCTGGAGAGTGGAGTCGTACTGTACGAGGACGACGAGGACGACGAGGCACGATATTTGCTGTTTTGTAGAACCAGCTACTTGTCCTAGGCAGAGGTCTGAGAATGATGTCAACGGGGAGGGACACGTCGCAGCGGTTCGTGGCGGTCGAGTTCTTGGAATGCGATCAGGACTTGATTGGCCCAGCCCCTCAGTATATTTAGTGGCATCTCACGCCCCAACAGCTCCAACACGTCCATTCGTTAACATCTCTCGACTCTTGTTGATCATGCCTCGTGTATACCTCCAACATTGGGAAAGATGGCTGACAAAAGCCTTCAGCCTATTACACAAGGCTTTTCATCGTAAGCCACACATGAGAGTGGCTAAATGGGCAATATTCCTCGCCGATCTCAGTTCCCCTCACGTTCCAATCCATTGGGGTAAGTGCGGCCGTCTTCAGAACTACATAGGGGAGACTTATTGCGTGCACGAGAATGCCACAAGCTATGTTCATACTGTTCACAACACATTCAAATGATCTTGTGTTGAAAGCATGGAAGATCTATTTCTCATCTATGTCTGATACTGATATGTTTTCCTATCCACCGATCCATTGTCTTTTATTGATCACGCCGCCGCAATCTCAAACCTTGCCAGTTCTTCAATGCGCTTCTGCACTCTTCTTCATACAATGGAATTCCACCCGCATAATTCAGCTGCTCTCGAGGCTTCCCTGGCACGTTGGCCCCCATGTACCAACTAGCCGTCCCCGGAAACAGCGTCTTGTCACTTAGCTCCTTCACGTTCTTCTGCCAAGCCTCCTCTGCAGCCTTCGTAGGATTAATGTTTTTGACATCTTCGTCTTTGACCTTCTTGATCGCATCCACAATCCAGTCACCCTACACCTCGACGCAGGAAGGGCCATTCGAAAACGCTGTAGGTCCTTGCGCCCCGTAAAGAAAGAACATGCTCGGTACCCATTGCAGGTCATGCCCAGATGGGACCACGTACCCATCTTCCGCGTGTCGCTGAGTGCTTCTTCATAGATATTGCGCAAACCCATGTTCTTCATCCCACCGGTGACAGAGTCGAAGCCGGTGGCGAGGGTGATGATATCGAGTTCGTGCAGCATACCGTCGGGGTGAGTATGCCTTCAGGCCTGGTTTCGACAATCGGGTTAGCTTTGATGTCGATCGCATCGACGTTGTCTTTGCTGAATTGCCCATAGAAATCTTGTTCGAGGGAGGGACGTTTCGTACCGAAAGCCTGCGGTGGTTCTAGAGGTGTGCATTTCCGAGGGTTACGGATTCAAGCGCGTGTCTTCTTGGCCCAGAAATCGTAGGCTTCGCGGTTCGCCTTCTTGTCAAAGGGCATGTGCTTATATGCTGCGAGCCAGAAATAGAAGCCATCTTTTTGCCACAACTCTTCAAAGAATGCTTCACGCTGCTCGAGGGGTTGTCGAATGTGTTGACTGATTTGAAGTCTATTGCAAAACCAGCAAAGGTCGTCATCCGGCCTCTGAGGAATTGTTCGTAGCCTTCTTTATTCTATTGCTCTTTCGTAAGGCTCCGCTAAGCCATGGGAAGGGACAAGTTGGGAGTCCTCTGGAAGATTCAGGTATTCGATATCGTCGTGAGAGGCTGATTGAGCAATTTGTACGCTGGTAGAGCCTATAGACGGATCAGGCAAAGTAAATCAGTGTCAATCTAAGACCTCCCTGTTCCAATAACACCAATCTTCTTACCCTTGAAGTCAACTCCTTCCTGGGGCCTGAACGATGAGTGGTGAATCTCGCCCTTGAGAGTGTCAAGTCCTTTGTTCTGGCCACGCTGGGTAAGCCTCTGTCCAGGACCAATTCTTCCACACCTCTTGTATTGAGTATTCGTACACAAGAACCTGCAAATCGACTCGGGCGCCTGGCTCCTCTAGGGTTGACGCGGATGCGGACATAGCCCAATGGAACCCAAGTCTCCGAGTCGACCGTCTCCCAGGTCATGTATGAGCGGGTTGAGACAGGGAGAGTATTTGGGTAATTAGTGATGGGTCAATTCCACTGCCGGAGCATAGCCGTCCTTGTAGGGTACGCCTTTCCCATATGGCCCCGGGTTATTATCACAGGGGCTGGCACCCCGTCATCAGGGCGGAAACGTCCGCATGCAAGATGTTGCCATTGTTCATGGAGGCCGGCCACGTCGAACCCCATTTTATCACATCATTCTGTGAATCACGTATCGCTGTGCCCGGGATCTGTCCATCGGCCGATCGCTTTCCCGGCCAATCTTTCGTGACGAGTCCTCGACACAAGTACGACCAATTCCAGCGGCCTTACCAGCCACGAAGCGGCCATCGACGCGATCTCCCGCTTCGTCGAGGGTCTCGACGATGCCAACCCCGACTTAGTCTTTCGGCATTCACGACAGACGCAACGGTTGACCTATCACCCCTTAGCAATATCGACCTTCCCTTCTCTGCGTTCATCAGCCGCGATACGAGTGTCGAGAAGCTGTTGAAGAGCGTCGACCCCCTCGGCGGCACATACCGTGTGAGTAATTTCCGCGTGAGTGTGGGCGGAGGCACTGCGATTTTGACATGCTATGCACCGGCGCAGTATTTCCGGACAGGGCTGGGTCCGAGTCTGGAGCGCAGCGGTTATTTCCTGATGGGGGATCGGCATTAGACTGACTCTGTGAGGGCTTGGGACCATGGATGACTGATTCGAAAGCTTATTGTCAAGTCTGCTTGGCCGGAAGGTAATATTACCGTGCTTGAGAATGAAAATTGAGTAGAAGGACAGTCACTTCGAGTCTTGCTGGGAATGCGACCAGTGTCCCTGTGCCAGAGAGATCTCAGCCCTTCAGCTTGATTAACTTGGTGAAAGGCTGAGCTTGAGAAATAGAATTTCGCAGATGAAAGACAAGAGAAAAGTGGAAGGAGCGTAAAGGATGAATAATAGCTAATCGCAAAAGATCTCCTGAATGTAGCCCAATTGCACTTTCGTACGGCACTCATGCCAAAATTTCATGGGAAGGTATGACATTGAAACCAAGCGAACAAATCATACGTCTTTTCTAGTCGTGAACCCCCACAGCCTCCGTAATGCGCTCGTCAGCGACTCTCATGAGCCAACAATACTGCATACCAAAGTCCGTGCCATTTAACCCTCTGGCATCACTGTACCGGAACTGAACAGCGGGCCGCTCGCCATCAACGATCATATGTTCAACTTCGGGCTTTTGGCGACGCCTCAAGCCGGTCATAGAGTGGTTGTAGCCGTCATACTGGCGGCTGAGCGGCGAGGTGCCAGTGGCGGTCCAGACGTCGTCGTCGGAGAGTGTGTCGAGGAAGATCTCACCCGAAGTCGGACGAGGAGATGGAGTTGAAGAAGTTGGTAAGGAATGTGCGTGTCGAGGTGGATAGAATAGTGAACAGCATATCACATTTTAACCGGATCCGAGGCTTTGCGGCCAGTAACCCTTTCAAGATTGTTGCATGGAAAGCACATTACGGGCTCAGAACTCGCTCATCTTCCAGCAGCTTAGCTGTTACGAAGATCCAAGCATTTCGCTATTTTTGATATTGTGGTGGTTGCCCCTCAGAGTCCTTCTCGTTCGGATTTTCTCGGTGGTAGTACTCTGGTAGGTATTCGTTTACTGGCGCGTAAAAATCCACCTGTGGAGAATTGCTAGCGACAGCTCGCTGGTATGGTGGAAGTTTCACTGGTTGTGAGTGTCTGTGGCCGTCTTGTCGCATATATACTTCGCCGGGCGATTGAGTGTAGACTCCAACCCCACCCTGGTATGGAGGGAGCGAGACAAGTTGCGGTCTTGTGTGTCTTAGTTGAGACTGTCGGCGATATTGTTCGGAAGGGCTCTGAGTGTAGATGCCGCCGGCTTGTTTCTCTATTGGTTTTGGCGATGAGAAAATGCGCCGCAGGGTGCTGGAAACAGGCATATTTGACCTTGGACTAGGGAATTAGGGGCAAGACGGAGAAGGAAGTTCCAGGAGAGACGAGGACCTGAAAATTGGGTGTAGCTTTGTTTGACAAGGTGATATTCTGATTACCACAGAAACATGCGCAACACAATCGCTAAGAGTGCAGATAAGGCTTCATTTAGAATTCAAGCAGGAGATTGAGAGACAGACTTATATACGAATGAAAGGGTGGGTCATGGGGGAAGCTCTGTCTAATCAATCGACGGATCGGTTGAGGAGATTCTCTTGCGCCGGCATTGACAGACGGATAGAATGTTACGTGGCTGCAAACGACAGCTTGGCGCTCAGTCAACGCGGCCTACTTCAGCATAGTCAACTGGCTCTAATGACATTTGAGTGGGATGCGTTTCCAGCATGATGTGAGATGATTTTGCGGAAGAAGGGACCCCGGAAACGCTGGTCAGCCCCTTTGATTGGGAATCAAAACCGTAGTCGGAAGCCGCTAGTCCGGTTGGGGAATCGTCGGCATATGCCTCGCCGGCTTTCGACACTTGACACTTTCGGCTATTTCTAGGCTGCGTGGCGTCCTTGTTGCCTAAGCAGCAATCAAGACCGCGGGATGAGTGAGCCCAGGTGGATGTCAAATATGAACTATCTTCCCTTGCTGACGCCGACGGAACATTGAATCTCCGTCTCGGGTGAACGAATACCTTGAGAGCAGATTATTGCTGCAGAAGGTCTATCTGCCACGTGCCCACACTTTCTCCTTGATTGCAACGCAAGGATTGCAGGTGTGCTTACTATTACTTGCAAGTGTTGAAAGGTCCCAGAAATAGTAGAGATTATCTTACCTTGAGTTGATACTATTGCCTTATGCCTTGCCAATGTACCTGACTAGTCAAAAGAGCAACCGTGGTCGCGGATATGAGATCTACCGGGGGGGGCGGGGGGGGGGCGACATGCTGTCCGAAACCTATTGCCCGAGGAGCCCAGGCCAAATAATCCAAGCCGCTCTAAACAAAAACAGTCCTACTCCAAGGATATACTGGTATTTATTGATAACATAACACCAACCCCAGCAGTCCAATGCAGGCAGGGAAAGGTGAGGCGTGAGGCTGAATCGTGCGAGCCTCAAAGTTTCGGAACGTTGGCCTGGCTGCGTTCTTTCGCCAGCCATTTTGTCATCCACTCTTGCGTAACGTGTAGCCTGGAAATGGATGAGTCACAGGCAGTCAATGCTGTTGCACCGATCTTGCGCTTAGCTACTGCCAGGGCGCAATCATACGTCGAACAGCATATGAAGCAGAAATTGTATCCCGAGTCCGAAGGATCAACAAGCTACCCGATTTATAAGGCTGATGGTCCTTCTGTTCGTATTTTCCCACTCACCGGGAGGGGGGGGGGAAAGGGGGGTTGACGCTTGCCGCAGAAAAGTGGGCTGTGCGTCAGTCCCCCCCGCAAGTGCCCACTGCCCACTCCACGGGAAAGCCCTTCCGATAAGATCGATCCAAGGCAGTGGTGCCAACGGAGAATTGGCGGAAGCTCGATGAAAGGATTGCGCATCACTGCTGCCGTGATTTAGGAATCGCAGGTGACGTGGTCGTGGTCTTATTCAGAGTTCAGTGCGATAGAGAATAATCATCCTTGCATAAACCAGTCACTGTCAAGGATGTATTGGAGCGAGTTTCGCTTTGTCGGGGTTTTGTTTGTCCTGCGAATGAAACGAGACCCCCCCCCCCGGGGGAGGGCTTGCATTTGAGGGGCATGTCGTGGCGAAGCACTTCAACGGCCAATCAGTAACCCCACCCTCCGCTCAACCCGCCCTTCTAGATGCGCAGGCCATGAACCTGACTGACTCAAAGGGCCAACCTAGCACAACATTAGGTTCTTCAACGTCCAAAACGCTCACTGCCACAGAGCCTCATGCCATGTGCTACCATACAAGCTGAACATTTATTTCGTCCCAAATGAAGAGCATCTCTGCTTGATTCAAACTTTTTCGTGGTAGCTTTATCACGCGAGCGCAATGGCAGAAATAGGTATCACCACTCTGTTCTCGCAATTGCAACACATGCTGACTGCGCCGTAACGAGGCCTGATTGCGTCTATCATTGGCGTCGCCGGAGCCGGCTTTCGGCTCTCAATACTCCTCAATATTGTCGGCAGTGAGGTCGCGTCTGCAGGACTCGAAATACACAGCATCTCGAGAGGCATCTCGCTGTTCTCGCTGATGCTCAAACAAGTTGGACAAACTCTCCAAGCTCCCGACTCCGTCCATTCACACGAGGCTGAACAAGCAGCCAAGCAAATCACAAGCGAGTGCCAGCAAATCTTTAGTGAGATCGAAATGATGCTTGACAAGGTCCGAACGAGAAAGCAAGATGGTTCGTGGGGGCCAACCACGATTCAAAAGTTCAAATGGTGTTTCAAGAAACATAAGGTCACATATCTTTTGGCACAACTCGAGTCGCTCAAGTTGAGCCTTTCGGTCATGCTTCAGATTTTGCAACTTGGAAAGTTGATGGCGGCACCGACGAAGGAGTATGTGGTCCGCGTCCATGGAAGGATCTGTTGCTAACCACCAGAGTAGTGATATCAAAGAAGCAGTGGCCAACACGACCGAAGCGGTTCGGCAAGAACGTTTTGAAACACAGAACATGATTATCGTGCGCTATTATCAAATCTCACGCCTTGATCATCTCTACAATGCGGCAGAACGTGAAGATAAGGAAGACCGGCTAGCAGAAACTGAAGGTAGAGTCAACGGCTTGTTAAGTGACGGTACCTCTCCGCTGGCTTTAGAGGCTCCTCCCGACTACGGCCAAAGCTGCGCCTTGACCAGACTCCCGGTATTTTCTCTGGGACAATTGGATCAATCACTGCATCAGATTCGCCACTCTCCCAAGGAGATGCTTCAAGCTTCGGATCGCGCCATTGATCCGCTTCTAGAGCAGTGGACAATCCTGGATGAGTTACGGCAGCACAACGGAAATCGAGACTCTGCCGCTTCCACACGCTATGTGCCCTCCGTGCAGGACCTACCAGAGGAGGACGAGGATAGATTGAGGAAAATGGACTTTCATGACCGCGAAGAAAGCCCACAAGGCCATCTTCTCGAGGGCCTCACCACCGATTGGCGCCAACCGCAGTCAGCCGCTGCCAAACAAGAGGCGTCTCGTCTGCGAAAGCAGTACACCGGTTATCAGCCTAGCATCGATGTCGAGGAAGCAGGAGAAGAGGAAGGTGTGAGAGTACCTAGCAGCCGTGTTGCTCACCGCTACGCCGTCGACTCCAGCTCGGAGTCATCCGAATCGGAGACTGATGAAAAGCCGAGGCGACGACGGAAAAGCAGTGGTAGTCCAACTACAGAGAAGAAGAAGCGATTTTCCGACGGCCCCCCCCTTCCACATACTTATGGTCCTGCACAGTCTTCATTTGGTGGCAGGTATATGGTATCGCCAAACCCGACTCCCGGCTCGACGCCTCGATCGTCAATCTCTGCGCCGCGGTCACCTGGAGAACATCGACCTGCTCCCACTCCTACCCAGAATCCAATGTATCACAGTATCTCTTCGCCACTACCACCAGTCCACACATCTAACGCGCCAAATCCATACGCTCCTTACAGCCCGTACTCGCCCCCAGGTGGGCCTCCTCTATATCAAGGTTCCCGTGAACAAACGTATCCTGGCGGCAGGTACATGCCGCCTCAGCAACAGCGCCTGCCCCTGCCGACTCGTCCAGTCTCCCAGGACGGCAAGGCAAGATCGCCTTCCCGACTTTCGACGCACGGTTCCAGCTCTCGCAGCCGGCCGATGACGACTAAAGAGATAGCGGCGGAGAAGGTAAAGCAGGATCGAATGTTGGCCAAAAGTGCAACCACAGGTATTCTAGGAGCCAGTGGTATTGCTATGTTTTTGGATGCTCTGGAAGGTCTTTGATTTGATTCTGAACTTTTGAAATTTCTTTTACGAAACAAATTCTTCCTGTTGCAATTTTGCATTATCTGGTGTAACATTCACACTCATTTTCCTCATTATTGCGAAAACATTCATGAATGTGATTCTGGGACACAGGACATGTATCAACGAGTGACGGTATGGATGTGGAAAAAGGATGTCTTAATAGGTGCGACACCTGCTTGACCGGGTACGACTCGGTGAGCTATGATGGATTTGTTACGGTATCTTGGAAAAGGGAGCATGAAAGGCCACAAGATTTATGCTTTAAAGCCTACGAATATGAAGGCATCCTTGCGCGTCGCGGCGAATATCTCTTCAATTGTGCCAGTCAACTAAATCGCCTTGTGCTCTCTCTGCATCAGGGTTCTCCTAGCCTCATCACACCCAATTACATGCGTGACTAAAGCTTGATGATTTAGGTCTCACACATGGATTCCTCGAGGTAAGAGAATAACACAGCGTACTCTCCAATGTAGAAATCTATTCAGAAGTGAGGAAGACGAAGATGCCCACAACGAACGCGCAACCGGAGAAGCAGCTTGCTGGCTGAGAAATGGAAGTATACCCTGTAGGGCACGCTGCATTCCCGAAAGGGGGTCAAGCCCATTCCATAGCGGTAGGGGAGGTCAATCTTCCTCTGTTTATTCCCGAGATCATTGACACCAGTCCTTGACCAATCTTCCCTTCGCTACTGGTGGATCTGTTCAGATCTGGAGAGAATCGGCGCTACTGCAGGTGGGCCTAGTGCAGATCGATTCCCAGGTGACATCACCGTAGCCCTCCATAGGGCGCCTCGCAAACGTACCTTTAACTCTCCCATTTTCGGCACTTGTACTTAACTGATGCCTGGATTCGGGTCGCAGATGTGTTCCTTGGAACTTTCGAGAGCAACCTCCTTGTGCGCCACAGTATACCACGATTAGTTGACAACACGATCAAAGGATCGCAAAGTATACACATTGCTCAGAAAGCCTAGCAACACCACCATCCCCAATATTTGCTACAGACCTAGTTTTACAACCCTACCCCATCATCGCTTCCTGCACAACTCCCGCCCCTCAAACATGCCTCCCAATTTCACAAAAGGCTCTTCAGCGCCCGATAAACGGAAAGCTGAAAACAAGCAGTCGCCGCCGCCGAACAAGAAAGCCAAACCCTCCAATGGCGCCAACGGCATTTCACCCTACAAAGACTCTGCAAATGAGACCAAATACGGCATCGTACAGCGCGAGTTCTACCCATCAGAAATGACCAACGAGCGCGCCAAGAAATATATTGCTGGCGAAATTGAGCGCCCGATCGAGACGTTGGAGAAAGCGATCAAAGAGACACAAGGAGCGCGCGACACGATCAAGGTCAAGGAGTCGGTGGTGCATTATTTCAAATGCGACATTCGGAACAAGGACAACCATGCACTCCATCTCGCGTCGGAGAAAGCGAAGAGTAAAAGCGTGCCGCTGATAGGATTGTTCATCGTCTCGCCGCAAGACTGGAAGGCACATAATACTAGCGCAGTGAGGGTTGATTTCGTGCTGCGCACGCTGGAAGTGCTGAAGCAGGATTTGGCTGCACTGGACATACCGCTCTACGTTGAGACTGTGGAGAAGAGGAGGAGGATACCCGGTCGGATTATCGAGCTGTGCGAGGAGTGGGGAACGAGCCATGTTTTCTGCAATATGGAGTATGAGGTCGATGAGCTGCGACGGGAAGCCACGCTCACGAGAGATTGCCTTGAGAAGGGAATCTCCTTCAATGTCGTTCATGATACATGTGTGGTGGCTCCTGGAAAGCTGATGAGCGATGCAGGTTCACAGATGTCGGTCTATACCCCATGGTTCCGCAAATGGTGTGCGTATCTCCATGCCAACCCAAAGGATCTCAAGGAATTCCCTGCTCCTGGACGGAACCCCTCGAGCGCGCGAGAGAAGTTCAGCGACCTCTTTGACTGCCATATACCCGAAGCCCCCGAAAACAAGCGCCTAACACCTGAGGAGCAGCGGAGATTCAAGAGCATGTGGCCAGCAGGGGAGCACGAAGCCCAAGCACGGCTTGAGAAATTCAAAATGCAGAAGATGAACAAATACAGTGAGCAGCGAAACCTTCCAGCCGCCAACGCAACAGCCGTTGTCAGCGCTCACCTGGCAGCTGGGACACTCGCGGCGCGAACCTGTATCAGAGCTGCGCAAGCCGCAAACACGTCGAAGAAGCTGGATGGTGGCCTCGAAGGAATGAAAACCTGGATTGGCGAAGTCGCCTGGCGAGACTTCTACAAGCACGTCCTCGTCCACTGGCCGTTTGTATGTATGAACAAGCCTTTCAAGCCTGAGTATACAAACATCGAATGGGAATACAACGACGAACAATTTGAGAAATGGACCCAAGGCAAGACAGGATTTCCAATCGTCGACGCAGCCATGCGTCAGCTGAACCATACGGGTTACATGCACAATCGATGTCGGATGATTGTTGCATCTTTCCTCGCGAAAGATCTGCTGATCGACTGGCGGATGGGAGAGAGGTACTTCATGGAGCATCTCATTGACGGAGATTTCGCGTCGAACAATGGCGGATGGGGGTTCAGTTCAAGTACTGGTGTGGATCCGCAGCCGTATTTCCGGATCTTCAATCCTTTGTTGCAAAGTGAGAAGTTTGATCCCGATGGGGACTACATCAGGAAATGGGTGCCAGAATTGAAGGATGTCAAGGGCAAGGCAATCCATGATCCATATGGAAGGGGCGCCGAGGCGGTGGCGAAGAAGAACGAGTATCCTAGGCAAATTGTGGATCATAAGACCGCGAGGGACAGGGCTTTGAGCAGGTACAAGGCCGGTTTAGGGAGGGATAGGGCGTAAAGGCGAGGGTAGCCGGCGAAGATTTTGTTGTTTCGATATCTTGACAAGCCACTGCCCTGCCGTCTCCTCTCCACATTTCGTATGCCGCTGCCAGCATAACCAATTGATGCCGTGTTCCGACGTCCGAGACTGATTTTGTGTTTCGCTTTGCAGCATCGACCCTACTGTCACCTTCAAGTCAGACGCTGGGTGTGACTATGTTCATTCTTGCTGCACATTTCTCATTGACGTGTTGGCTGAAAAGCCGATACAAGTAGTCTCTAGCATCTTTAAGCTCGAGAGTGATGTGCATGCAGCCAGAACCTCGTAAGCAACATCGTCATCACACCAGCACGAATGTCTCTTGCCGGGTTCGGTCGACCCCGTGATAGGCTTCTCCGTTCATAATTCCATGGACATAGCTCGGTCCGAGGAAAGTGAATTCGTCCTGACCAAGAGGTCGGACCACATAAGGCAAATTCCCGCCGCTCAGGACACACACTACATCTCCTGGTTCTACCTCAGCAGGCCCAAGACCCAGAAAACCCATTTGAGTAACAAAAACTTTTCTTCCCCTAGTCCATAATGGAACGAAAGAGAAGATCTCATCCACCACTTCCTTTGGTGGTGCTATTGAGACGTTGAGTGTTGAGAACCAGCGTACGTAGAGCGGGTACCTTGCTCTTGCGAAGGACGTCTCTAATTGCGTTCCAGCAGGAAATAGGCCTGCAGATATTGTTCGAAGCCATGCAACTTCGAAATCCTCTTGCGTTGGTGGATAAAGCCCATCGTGGCCAATCCTGTTGGCAATGGTACGGCGGTCGGGGAGCGAATGGAATAGGGCGCGATCAAATTCGTCGACAACGTCCAAACTCAGCTCGGTGTTATCTACCTTGTGAACTATATCGAACGAAAAGCCCCCGAGTGCAAGCTTGTGTGGATGAGGTCGGTGGGTAACAACTGGGTAAGTTGGGCGCTCGCCATGAACTCGGAAGTTGAGATACTCTTGAGCTGCATCAAGTAGGCGAATGGGCTGCTCGATCCGCCAGTCTGGTACCCAAGATGGCAAAGAGCTAAGAGTGTAGCCATGCTGTACTGCACTCAGAATCTGTAGGCTGTGATCATCTCCCACTAGGAACCTGGCAAGGCTTGTGTAGACTTCTTCTACAGTCCGACTGTAATCTGGACGGGCTGGCGTTATATCATGTGCTTTGTTTGCGATTCCGAAAAGTGCGAAAACTTTATCCCGGGGATCGGTTGCCCTGTTTCCCATTGTATACAACAAAAGTTGTGTCAGCCCCAGAGCGGTGCGATCTGTTGTAAGACCTTGGAATACCCGTCTCAAACTTCCGAAGGTGGTAATAGCTTGGCAGGCAAAATTGAAATGACTCCAACGCGATTCATTGAGATCGAGGACCTCACAAGCCGCCATGAGAGTTTCGAAAGGCATGTGGGACCGACTCCACATCACTAATGCCGTTTTCGCAACGATAGTCTCCTGCAAAACCCACGTTCGGTTGAAGTAGGGTCGATCGATCAATTGCATGATCGAGCCTTTCTCCTCCGCGGTCAATGACACAGGTGTTGAGGAAGACGAATGGCCGTCTTCCGCCACCACGGCTTGGTAGCCTCTCTTCAGAATTGTTAAGCTGTGAGACATCTTATCATCTGCTTCACCTAACCAGATTAACACACGCCACGCCGTGGCATAGATTTCTCCCATGAGCTGTGCCTGCTTTGAGCGTTCTGCGCCATTTTCCTGATCAATGCAGAGGGCATCGATCCAAAGGACTCGAGCAGCGTAAGGCCTTTGTAGGTATCTAAGAGCGTGATAAAGATTGGTCATCAACGTGGTTACTGTACCGTTTTGCAGTGTGATTTGGCGGAAATCTTCACCCCATGCATATGACAATGCCTCATATGGTGGTGCCCGATCGATGGTTGTACGCAGAAGGGTATACTTAATGTCCTCTGCTCCGCAGTCGTTGTGCAGCAGGAACAGTAGACGGATCTCGCGATCTTGTAAGGGAATATCGTTGCCCATTTTAATCACGTTCACGATCCGAGTTGAGTTGACTGAAGGTGCAAACTAGGGCGTGTGTTTCGTCGATGCAATTTTTTCGATTGACATCTCTTCAATGACTTCTCTCTGAGAGTGAAAGTCGTCGAGGAAAGCCGTTCCCAAGCCGTGGACACAGCCTCATTTGTTCGGTGATACTTAGAGAGTGGCGCAGCTCGCAAGGCTAAGATTCCGCAGCTCTTTCCACCTCGTTAGGAGCGGCAGCGACGGTACGCCCGTCTTGGTAGCATTGCCCTCAAAACCAACTAGGAGGAGAACAATCCCGCTATACCAGAGCTGACCGACATCGGGTCTGCCATTTCCTCATTGGCGGGTTAGGGCACAATGATTTTCCAGGGCCCGCACACCACATTCAGAAAGTGCGGCCCAGTTGCCTAAAATGCGTGCCATATGAAGCTGGGTTACGTACCTCATTCATCAAGCACTTGGTATGCCCGAAGACCACCGCCTCTCGGTTACGATTATTACTGCTATACTGGGGGATACCTCAACTCTCACCAGTATAGTGTGATGCGATCGGCATCAAATTGGAGAAGCCGTCTCAGTGGGAGGGCTCGAGACTTTGTGCTTAGAAATCGGAGCACCGACATCGGCTGAGAAGCATCAACATCAACCTGGGAAAATGTTGAGTTCCTTAATTCGGACAGTGGTCAAGGAGTGTCATTGTCAGCAAATTCATTGTAAGCATTATTCTCAGGAACACCCTCGAATAGTCGCGTGCAACTGTAACAACACACCGTGGTCATTTCCTCAAATTGTCCTTCTGTTTAGCCTTTCAGATTCGTGGGCTTTTCTCTCCATGTCCACATAAATCAGCCTTACCAACTTAGAAACATTCTTCTCTGCTTTGACCCTCAGCTTCAATCATCACTACGATGGGTTCCATATCTCAGCAAGAGGCTACGACCTCCCCCACTCCCGCCTTTCCAGATATCCCATATTTCACTCCAATGCACAAAGACTCGCCCGGCAAGCCCTTAAAAATCTCCAATGCGACGCCAACACTCTTCCAGCCTCTCAAGATCCGCTCCGCCACTTTCCGCAACCGTATCTTCGTTGCGCCCATGTGCCAATACAGCACCGCTTCTTCCGGGCCACAGACCGGCGCATTGACAGACTACCACATCGCGACCCTGGGCCACTACGCCCTCAAGGGTGCCGCCCTGGTCATGATCGAAGCCAGCGCCGTTCAACCCAATGGTCGCATCACGCCTCACGACTCCGGAATCTGGAACGAGGAGCAAGCCAAAGCCATCAAGCGCGTGGCGGACTTCGTGCACGCTCAGGGAGCATTGTGTGGCGTGCAGCTCGCGCATGCTGGGCGAAAGGCTAGTACGGTGCCGCCGTGGGTGGCAATGGAGCACGGAAGGGCGAGCATAAAAGCCGACGAGAGTGTAGGAGGGTGGCCTGGAGATGTGGTGGGGCCGAGTGGCGGAGAAAGTATGGCGTGGGATGCTGAGAGTGGTAAAGGGGGCTTTTGGCCGCCGAGGGAGTTGAGTGAAGAGGACGTCAAAGAGGTTGTTAGGGCTCATGGAGAGAGTGCGAAGCTCGCGGTGCAGGCTGGCGTGGATGTCATTGAAATTCACGCTGCGCACGGTTATTTGTTGAACGAATTCCTCAGCCCGATCACAAATCGCAGGATGGACAAGTACGGAGGAAGCTTTGAGAACAGAACCAGGATCGTTGTCGAGATTGCCAAGGCCGTCAGAGAAAATGTGCCAAAGGGCATGCCGATTTTCTTAAGGGTGAGTGCGACAGAGTGGATGGAGGAGAGCGATATTGGGAAGGAGCTGGGCAGTTGGGATGTGGAGAGCACATTGAACTTGGCAAGGATGCTGCCCCAGTTGGGTATAGACTTGCTGGATGTGAGTTCGGGCGGGAACAATGAGAAGCAGAGGATTCAGCCCCATTCGAACTATCAGGTTGGCATTGCAGGCCAGATCAGGAAGGCGATGAAGGACGAGGGGCTGCAGTTGCTGTTGGGCGCCGTGGGGTTGATTACAGATGCGGTGCAAGCGAAAGATATTGTCGAGGAGAGTCTACATGAAGAAGCGGAAGCCGCGAGGCACATGGTCGAGGAGCACCCAGAGAAGGAGCCAATGGCGGATGCGATCTTTGTGGCCAGGCAGTTCATGAGGGAGCCCGAGTGGGTCTTGAGGGTTGCTTGGAAGCTGGGAGTGGATGTTGCATGGCCTAGTCAGTTCAGGAGAGTGAGGTTCTCTGAGTAGCTTACCCAGACAAGAATTTCCGTCGCTTGATCTGGGATCTGCGATGTTCGCTATAAGATTGTGATGTGATTGGAGTTCGAAGAAAGATGTCTGCGAAACCCACGTAATTAGCCATGCGACCTGCTCTCCATTTGCCTAGATCTGAACATCCAGCCAAACATCGACTCGTGTTACGCGAGGCCCAGGCTGCAAGGTTGATGCTATTTACGAAAGGTATGTACACATCCCGCGTCATCGAAGAGTGGATTGCTAGAAGGCAAACGGTGCTGTTGAAAATTCTCAAATTGGGATAAAACAGGAGTTGGATGCAGATATTCGTTAGAACGGCCGTGATAGCAAAGTAGCATTAGTCAAGACGCGGTCAAGTGATTGACATGGCAGTAACGGTCGCTATGAAGCGAGCTACCTGCCTTTTCCAACTGCAAAACGGAAAACGTAAAATGAGCGTTGGAAATTCTGCGATGAAGGAAACAAGAGATTTCAATTCGGTGTTGTTTTTGGCTGGTCCTACGCGCCCTGACAGCGAACGCCGGCTAACGTTCATGATGGGGTCACCACAACCATAATGAATGATTGAGGCTACCGTTTTCGATTGGCCTAATACCAGAGTCTGCTGATATTATAGGCCATGACGTATATGAGTTGATGTAGCTCTGCCTAAGCTTCGTTTACCACCTTGAAATAACTCAGGAGGTAGGGCATCGACCTTTTAGCGACATGGCCGATATTCTTGACTTTGACATTGTGTTCGACAGTGTAAACTCGGCGAAAGTCTAGTCGACTCCATTTGTTCAGTTTTTGGTCTGGTGAAGCTGGATCGACAGCAATGGGTTCTTTGTTCATCAGGCGTCCGTCTTGCAAACCAGTCGGTCGTGCGCCCGTCATGTGGATTACTGCGTGACCTTTGCGGTCGCTATCGCTTAGGCCGGGCTTAAGGACACCTTGCCCACCATATGTGTAAATCATCCTGCAGATGTTATTAGCAGCTGTGTGAGACAGTCAGAAGACGGGATAGGCCTTACAAGCACCAACAGTGCCCATGACCTTCTTTGACCACAACCATACGCCGAATGGAACTGTGGATCTCTTGCTGGAAAGGGCCCCTCGTCACCGAAATTTCTTTGCTGAGTTCGAATTTTGGCCTTTCCCCTGTCATGCTTTGATGCCACAGCAAAGCAAAGACCTTGGTCGCATCAGGTAAGAAGCTTTCAAAACACAAGCAGCAGGTTCCCACAACTTACCCTGCCTAACGCGAAAAATTCCTTGGGGTTCCGCCGCTTCATATAATCTTCGAAGCTTAGTATCGTCATTAGCATAATGGGATCAGCTCACCTGCGTCCAAGGTCTCCATGTCGCCAGCGGTGCCCTCGATACTATACCTCTGCTGTTGCTGATTCCCCACACCTGGAGGTCCCATAGGGCTGTCTATTGCTTGCTCAGGCCTCGGATTTGCACTTGTTGGGAGGTTTCGTTTGGTCAGTACCGAGGTTTCATGGTCGTGGTTGCCTCCTGGATCGTCAAGTGTCATCTTAGATATCTTTTCTGTTGGAAGTGCAGTTTGACTGTCACGGCGACTTCGCTGGGATTCATGACGACCGCTAGCCGGACGTGTCTCCCGACCCTGGCTGTCAACATACACCCGCTGACCGTCTTTGTCCCTTGCTTGTCGCACTTGAGACTGGGCGAGCTGGCCGTTTTTGTCCCTTGCTTGTCGCACTTGAGACTGGGCGAGCTGGCTGTCTGTTTGGTCTATGCTTTGATGCGGGATGACTTCCCTTTGCTCTCGAGCCTGTATGATCCGTGGCTCATGATTTCCCGCACGACCTTGTTCAGGAACTGCTGTAGCTCTGCCTTGGGCTACTTGCTCTGGTCTCTGAGGCTCTGGTGCAGCATATTGACTTCTGATGGAGTCGTGAGCCTTCTTCACGTCCGCAATTAGATCCTTAGTAGTCTCTCCTTTGGTGGCCAGCCTTTGAAACAGAGGTTCTAAACCTTCTGGCCTACATTTGCTGCACTTTTGGAGGAGAACAGCATGATGGACGTACTTCTGTGCCACAGCTTCTTTGCCAGCTCTTTGAGCATTGGCTGCTTCTGACAGGAGATTGTCGATTTGGGGTTGAGCCAAGATCGCCCGATTTTTCAACACAAATCGACCAAGACCGTTGAAGTCTCCAATTCCCAATTGCGCGAAGGCTTGGGTTAGCGGGGTCAACTGCGGTTGATACGGAACATGTTGACCACCAGAAATAGTGGTAGAGGTTCTCCTTGTCGCACTAGTGGCTGGATAAGTGCGACGTCCTTGCTCATCGATATAGGTACGAGTAGTTCGGGCCGGGTCATGACGTCCTTGCTCCCCAGCATTTCGTGGTCCATGCTCATAATATGGACTAGCCTCATCTCCAAAGGAACCTGTTACATTGTCCTCATTGGCTTCCGTCGTTCTTGAGGCAATGGTCAGTTTTCACGGTGCAAGCACGGAAAAAAGGGGACTTACTGAGCAGAATTATCAGAGGGAAACAATCGAAAGTCCTGGGGTCTCGGGCCGGGGAGTGGAGGGTAGGTCGTTCTTGAGGCAATGGTCAGTTTTCACGGTGCAAGCACGGGAAAGAGGGGGCTTGCTGGGCAAAATTATCAGAGGGAAACGGCCGGGAGTCCTGGGGTCCCGGGTCGGAGAGCGTAGAGTAGGCTACTCTCGGTACCCTAGATATCAGGGCCTCAAATTCCGATCTGCTCAGCCATCGACCGCTACTACTGTCGACCTGATACAGGATTTCTCCTGTAAATTGGCGAGTAAGTGGGCTGCAATGATTGTGCTTGATGCAGGGGTACATCACTTACCAGGTCTATCGCCATGGCTCCGTCGGAATCTTATCCCACTAGGATGCCTCTCCCAATCTGACGACATGTTGTTAAGCTTCGCATCTCAATATGGCCTCGCAAGGCCTCCAATGGACCATCGCCCCGCGCTCTATGGTGGCCCTAAATACAGACGACGCATGCGGCTCTGTGGCTGCACCAACACCGCTAACCTCTTCTCCCTAGACGACGTCTTGCTTCTCATGTCTTAGCTTTGCCTGCGTTGGTCTCCAAAACTAGGCTTGAAAGCTGTATTGGGTGGGGGATACCATGAATTACCGCTAATGCACGGTACCTGCAACTTTTCTTGGCGGTAGTGCGCGTCGACAGGGATTTGAGCAACGCGTCTCCTGTGAGGGTGACCCACGCCTGACGGAATCCAGCAACTCCCTTCATATTTGATTTGACTTCTGATTGATTGCTTTTGACCCGTTGCGGCTCGTGAAAAAGATGATCCACATGTAGTCTGCGTAAGAAGAACTCCTTCGGGCGACAATGTACATTCTTCAAACACAGCATCACCATGTCAGGGGCCACAGAGAGCTGGGAAGCTTTCATCAGTCTGGCAAGGCGTCCGTCCAGCGCGTAAGAACAGCTGTGATACAGATACCACGTCCTGCATGCGGCTGACCAGACATAGACCAAACGGCGCCGGCGTCGTAAAGTCGGAGACTCTAAATGGCACAGCAGCTATTGCTTCCCCAAATTCAGAACAGCAACCCCAATCCGAGCTCGACAGTCTACGGGTCGCATACACAAATGGCGATTCACAGACCAAGGATCCTGATGACGAGACCCGGAATCTGTCTTACGATCTGCCTGCGGAACGGTTGCCTCCACCATCGAGTAGTCTTACGACTTCTAGAAACAAGAGCCGAGGCGCCTACCATCCCGAAGAGCATATATCTCGTACAAAGCAACTCGAATCCTTGAGTGCCAGCCTAGAGAGCAGTGCGTCTCGTGTGTCTTGTATAATAGGCCTGTCTAACGGAGCTTCGGTCCACGATCCTCCTGCGCAGCGCCGAGCCGAACCACGCCGGTCACAAAATTGGCATTACTTGGGTGAGACTTTCCGAAGTATAGGCGAGAAACATAACGCTATCGTGGCCACTCGTATAAGGGTACGGGAAGAGAGAAATAGCCTCAGGAGGCAGCGGGAAACTGTCATCAGCTTGGACATCCGCGTTGCAAATGGGCTCAGAGAACTTTTCAACAAACGCCCCAATGAAGAAGTATCTAGTCTAGTTGCTCTCTTTGAGCAACTGCAAAAGGCGCGGGACGACTTACTTCAACAAGAAGACGACTACAACATCATGGAAGATGAGCTCATTGGTGAGGAGTTTGATTTACAGGAAGCGGAGAACAAGATTTTTCCAGAGCTACCTAGCGGCGGGAGTGCTTTTATCGACGACCAGGACATTGCCACATATCTAGGAGGACTGGAACCCCGTGAATCAGATGGCGCCGACAGCCACGTGGTTCATCGCCCTGAGATGACACAATATTTCTCGCGCGTGGGCGACGAAGATATCATACAGGAGAGCCTGAACGAACTTCGCAAGGAGCGTGCGCACCTAGTGGAAGAAGAGCGAGTGCGTGCGAGATTAGGCCTCACCTTAGATACAGAGTCGCAAGATTTTCTGAACCAATTTGATCATCGCCAAAATGAACTGCAGCATCAACTCGCCCGTGTGCGAGAAGACCTGATCAAGATACAGGACACACTAGCGAGTGACGACGGTGTCATCCACGCGTCAACCCAATTTGGCAACTCTAGCAGCCCTCTTGATCAGGCAATAGGTGAACTGGAGCCACTTGAGGTATCAGACCCTGACCTGCTTTTCCCTTCGATGTCATCCTCTCTTTCAGCATTACCGCATTTGCCATCCGATTCCCACAAGACGTCCCGTTGCCGCAAGTGCTAGACTTGCTGATTCACTCCTGCTTCCTGATGAAGACTCTAGCCCCGTATTTCCATCTCCGGCAGGGACGCCTAAGCCAGAGTCCATAGCACCAGCGGCATTCATAAACAATTGGCTTTTGGACATGCTCCGCAGATCGCCGCGCGAAGTTCAAAGACTAAAATCCACTGATCCCTTTCAGCAGCTCCAACTGAAACAGGTTCGGTTGGCAGAATCTGTTCTCGGAAGTTGGCTCGACGATGAGGACGCCATGAACGATTTCAGCGAACAGAAAGTAGGAGCAGGAAGCCTTTACATATCCTCGAATGCTGTTGCAGAATCTGCCAGGATCTCAAAAACACGTAGCCAGCCGGCGCTTGCTACCGTTGCATACCATTCTGACGGTCTACGAAGGATCAGAGCGCCTCTCAGAACGGCGGTGGGGATCACTTTCACGATTCAGCAGCACGAGCGCCGCGGCGAGCAAGATATGCTGTTGAAGGCGCGGTCTAGGTCTATGTAAGGGGTCTTGACCTGGTTTGGTTAGTGCTTCAACGTCCCATTGGAGAAGGGATTTCAATGTTAGTGTCAACTTATTGTGTGGCACATTCCGGCTACCTCGCATCTCCTGCAATATACTCCACCGCACTGGCTGTCGGTCTAGTCATAACAGAACGCAGGATGTTGGCCCTTCATCTGATTGTGCCTGTCGTATGAACCTGATGCCTCTCCACTTTCGGCTTTTCGGTGTACTCTCTCCCCTATTTGCTCATATGCCACTTACACCCTCTTCATGGCCTGCTGTACTTGCTCCCACAAACTCTCAAGATCTGAGCCGCCCGCTACTAAATCAGTGGCGTCCAAGTCTCTAAGCATCACAGGATCTGTCTCATCAGACGAACAAGCAATCTTCGATGATAAAAATGCCCCTGTATAACAAGCCAATCACTTCTGCTAGTCAAGGGCTATCCCGGATTCCTGTGAAAAGGGCCAGTGAACCCGTCAACGTCCGAGGGCATGTGATTGCGACTCGCCAAATACTCTCACTGGCTGGGTCGGCTCAACCAGCTCTCTCATGGTCGGAAGGAATAAAGCTGCCCTAGGGCCACAAAGCCAAAGGCTCCCGCGTCCTTTGCAACTGGCCGCGTGACAAATTCACAGGGTCTAAAGTTGCCTACATCGAATGCCTGGAGTTAATTGGCTCGTGAAGTTCCATGCCGCACAGCTTTTGATGAAGCAAGGAACTCCCTCTGTGGCATTTGGGCCCCACGGAGTGTATTGATCGGTATCACCTTGTAAACAAGCGGTTTTCTAAGGAAGCCATCTCTTTGGAAGAGAAGAAGGCCAAAGGCGGGACATCCTGGAAGGGTAGGCTTGAAGAAGCTTGGTCCCGTCTTCACCCAACCGCGAAGACTCCGCAGCTAGCCGACCCACAAATCAGTCTTTCCGTGCCAGTCGCACGACCCACGAATCACCATTTTCTCGATGCATACGGAAGGGTGAGATCCCGTCCGATAGTTGATTACATTGCATTTCGCGAATGTTTCATGATGTACGTGGCACAAAGGCAGTTATACTCGCCCTCAAGAAAGGCACTCGCCTTCTATTTTGGGCTTAGGGCTGAGTCGAGTTGCCTGCTCTGCAGATAAGAATACGATATGATGGCTTCTCGGTTGTCCACGATGACAGATCATGAGGCTAACCGTGAAGGCTCATTTTCCACTAATATCTAGCGATCCATAAGCGAACTACTCCACTTAACGGGCACCTGGGAAAATGTCAAGAATAGTACCTGCCTTGTCCCACAGTGATGGGGCCACAGAACTTCTGCCTTTTTTGAGTTCCCAAGATGCGACGTAGGTCAAGGTGATAAGAACCCAAGCGAAGACAAGATTATGGTCAGTAGTAAGGTTTTGAAGAGTGGACCTTGTGGCCCCGATTAGGCCCAGCCCGTTCCAAACTCGGCTACCGCCCTTGCTGGCGTGCCCAACCTCGTCGCCGCCCTTACCTTTCCCTCACAGATCGGGCGCACCCCAACGCTACTTCAGGCCGCAAATTTCCACTTTCCAACTCTGCGACGCCGCCTTGCTTTTGCCACGTTTTTCGCCAAGTGAGTCGGTCCCGACGCAACGGACAGATCTTCCATGCCCAACGGGCCGTACCGATCTTATGTGGATCAGCTAGAATCCGCAAGGTTTTCTTAGAACGCCGCGGTGGTTTTTACCTGAATTACGTACGGTACGGGGACAAAAGACGAGATTACGAGATCTTCAGCCTAGCGGGTAACAAATGGGGCAACGGTACAGATATGTGAAGGTGTAACAAATCACATCCCCATATGAAGAGAAGAGGGGCTTTCTGAAATGGATGTCTGTTTACGGCAGCGCAAACCTCCATGAAAGATGACATGTTATTCTCGCTGGACCTTACGGAGTGTAGCTTGCTCTTCGTGTAGCGATCAATGAGCCAGCCCAAACCCTTTTCGCCGCATGCGGAGCCTCTGAAAGTGGCGCTTGTGCTTTTCCAGTATCGTCGCGTTACCATGCGAAATACCCGGCGAGATTATGACCGAACCGCAGTTCAAAATTTGTGGGGACATTTTCGTCGGCACTCATCTTGTTCAACCAACTGGGTGGACTTATGGGACTCGTCACAGACATTTGAGAGCTCGATATATATTGCTTTGGATTGCTAAGACGTGATTGTTCGTGTGAACCAAGTAGCTGATTGGAGAAAGGAGAGGATAGAGTTGTACCTTGAGAGCTGAAAGCATGATCCATAGCATCGAACGAGCAATCGTGTACTGCGCAATCGCAGCCCTGAATTTCCATCGTGAGTAGAATCGCAGATTCGTGCAACAAAACGGCATCAGTAAGAAAGAAACATCCCACCCTAAGGCCTGTAGCGGCCACCTGCCGGGATGTGAGCTTGCAACAATTAAGAGCAGTCTTGCATGAAAATGTGTGGCCAGTAAGATTGTTCGCAGTACGAAAAGCACACAATAGGCCGTCATGTGCAACGTATTGAGAAGTGAAGGCTCTTGACAGAGACGAACTCGGTGTGAGAGCAACGTTATTGATAGGTTCGTCAACCAGATATTGATTGACATGGCAAGATGTTGCCGAACGTATTGCTTCAATCATCAAGTGATTGCTTCCAGTATTTGAGGAGTATCGGTAGCGAATCTTTGGTGACTTTACCGACATCCATAACCTTGACGTTGTGCTCGATGGTGTAGATTTTCTTGAAGTTAAGTCGGCTCATGACGTCCAGCTTCTGGTCGATCGACGCTTTTTCAACTGCAATTGACTTCTTAGTGAGATACTTTTCCTCCCCGGATAGACAGAATGGCCGTGTGTCGGTCATATAGACAATAGAATGGGCCCGCCTATCTTCATCACTAAGGCCGTGCTTGGTGACACCCTGGCCGTTATAAGTGTTTATGGGCCTATGTGAGTGATTAGTATGTGTCATAATAATGTAATTCGAACATGAATTCGTAAGCAGCGTACTTACAGGCACAAGCAAAAGCCATGATCCTCCTTGACGACGACCATTCGGCGAATGTGGCTGTAGACTTTTTCTCCAAACCTCCCTTTCATTGAGACGGGATCACTGAGTTCGGTGCGATTCCGGGTGCCGCCCCCTCCGCCAGCGCTCTCGTGCCATAGCAGTGCAAATACCTATACAGTCAAGCAGGTTAGTAAGCCGGTACCACCATTGGGACTAGGCACGACGTACTCTCCCGCGTTCAAAGAACTTTTTGGCGTCTTGCCGTAATCGGTAGCCTGCGGAGGTTTTAGCGCCCCATCATAAAATAACGGCCAATGTGAAGGACTAGCAGAGACTCACGATGGTCCAACTTCTCCACATTACCTGCAGTTCCCTCAATCTTGGTGTATTCCAATCTGCCATACTCAGGCAATGGCGGCAGAGGCTCCGGAGGGCCAGAGACTGATGTTCGACGGAATGCTCGGCCTGGAGCGTTTCTGCCATCTCCCCGGTCTTCCACCAAGCCAGTACCGCTCTGTGGCTCTTTTCTTATGCTCACAGAAGCCATCTTTTCTGTGATCTCGGCTGGCTCGCTGACAGGTCGCTGACAGTCAGGATCGTGGCGGCTGCTCGCGGGCCGTAACACGTTTCCCTGGTTGTCTGTATAGAAGGGTCGCCTCTCCCGATCACGAATTACCGGTGTCTGGGATTTGGTGGTTTCCGGCGGTCTTGGGGTACGGGCGTACGGATTCTGGGAAACGGTTCGCTCAGTCGTCTGTAAGACTACGGGCAACTTCCGGTCCCGAGGCTCCGAATCAGGTCCGAGGCTCTGTTGTCCAGTATGTCTACCTTGTTCTTGAATTGATTCATACACCTTTTGGACATCCTTCATCAACGTCTCTTCCGCTCGGCCATCTGTTGCAGTCAAGTCTTGGAAGAAAGAGCTAATGCCATTAGAACTGGCGTCCTTGCATGCTTTAAGGAGGACTGCTTGGTGGATACAAGTCCGCGCCATTGCCGATTGCTCAGCTTTCTCCGCGGACGATGCATTTGATATCAAGAACGATGCATTTGCGATCAAGGCATCAATCTCGCTCTTCGCAATTATATTGGGATTGTCTGAAATGAAATGCAACGATTTCAAATATTCACCAAGTCCTAGGCTGGCGAAAGATTGCGCAAGAGAACTGAGTTGAGGCTTTTGGGTGGGTTCCAGCGGTCTTGGAGTAGGGGCGTACGGATTCTGGGAAACGGTTCGCTCAGTCGTCTGTAACTTCCGGCCCCGAGGCTCCGAATCAGGTCCGAGGCTCTGTTGTCCAGTGCGCATAACTTGTTCTTGAATTGATCCATACACCTTTTGGACATCCTTCATCAAGGCGTCTTTCGCTCGGCCATCTCTTGCAATCAAGTCTCGGAAGAAAGAGCTAATGCCATTAGAACTGGCGTCCTTGCACGCTTTAAGGAGGACTGCTTGGTGGATACAAGCCTGTGCTATTTTCGATTGCCCAGCTTTCTCCGCGAACGATGCATTTGCCATCAAGGCATCGATCTCGCTCTTCGCAACTATGCTGGGATTGTCTGAAATGAAACGCGACGATTCCGAATATTCATTCAATCCTAGGCTGGCGAAAGATTGCGCAAGAGAACTCAGTTGGGGCTTTTGAGCTTGGAGCGGTCGTTGCGACTGGTCTGCTGAGTTTATCATTCTCGACGTTGGCTGCGAAGTAACTCCGGCATTTGCACTTTTAGTGCGAGAGATTAGAGGGAAAATGGTGCCATGACCGCTTTCATAAGCTGATCCTCTTTGGGTTGGAACGTATTGCTTCGGCGGCGGTCTCACATCGCGCGTGTTGATTTGGTAGCTCCGACCTTTGGAAGGATCTCGACTTTGGCCTTCTCTGTAGTACAGCGTCAGTGATAAAAGATGGTACCCAAAGCAAGGTCCACTCATACCGAAGATCTCCTTCCGCAGGAAAGAGACGAGTATCATCTCGACCGGGTCCGCGCAGAGGCCCCTGGTGACCTTGGAGTTCAGTACATGCCGAGAGGGTCTCGTGGCGGTGGTGATCTCGTGGTCTTTCCGCCAAATTAGCCCATGCTCTTCTCTAACGCCTCCAGCTCTTACTCGAACCCTTACCGACTCATTTTCTGGCAATGAAGGTCGAAATCTTCCTTTTTTAGCCACCCGTCGGCTCCTTGAATTTGGTAGAACGATTCGTCTGAACAAGTGTTACGTGTGAACATCGGCAGCAAAGGAATGGGAGCACCAACCGTTCCTGCGATCAACACGATAGGATATGCCGCTCGAGTGTTTCTTCCAAGAGTCAGCCATCCTGGTCCACGTTGCACTTCCGACTTTCGGGAGGAATCCATGGCGGCAATTCTTTCGCAAAGAATGATCTTATAGGGGGAAGGTCATGCGGCTCTTAAGTTCTGGACAAGCGATTGCGCCGCTGAGAAGAAAGGCCTCGCGTATCTTGCACTAGGATCATTGTCAAATGCAGCCTGCATAATGGAAGCGAGGGTGTTAGAGGGGAGGTAGGAACGAACCTCGGAAACAGGAAGGGAGGAGATGGACAATTTCCTGTTACGCGCTTGTAATGCATTAGACAAATACAAGGGGTTCGCGTCAACACAGGGGGCACGGCTCGACACCCAAGACGTGTCACTAAACTCTTGGCCTTGGCGGTCGGGTCGCGATCAGCATGGTGCGCAGCCAGCAGAACAAATCAGTGGAGTTTGTTCTTTTGCGAAGATTTGCTCGCTAACAAACTTGATATAGATCCTAATGACTGGCTAGAAAAGTAACATTGGGCAGCTTTGTAATACACAGACGCCCTAACTGGTGAAGATGCACGAGAGCGTGAGCTACCCAAAAATATGTTTTTGGTGAATGCAGGACGGAGGGCTTCCTCCACGCTCTTTAAGTACGTATCAAAGGTGTCAGTGGAAATCACTCCTCCGTGTTAAGCCTACAAACGATTGACAGCGTCTTCGCAGGTTCAAAAGCGGAGTAAAGAACGCTCCTCCCTCAACTATTCATATGAGTAGCGTCGAGCAAAGTGGTGATAGCCATATTCCAAAGCATGATGGCATCATATTGCCAGTTGCCCCGGCATCTGAAGGGCCCGCCGACATGTCTAAAACGGATCTGCCGTTGCATGACGACATGCATTCAGAACAGCATGAAGAGCTGCGATCTGTTTGGGACGACTCTCAAAACACCACTGCCAAAGACTCTGATTTGGGTTCTCCTGACGTAACAGGCCCGAAGCAGCCCAGATTGTTCCCGCCGCCAGAAGAGACGGAAGAGATGGAAGAGATTGGCCTCGCTGATGCATCAGGAATTGCCTCAGCACCTCCGCAACTTCCTCTCAAGACTTCCGAAAACAACGGCTCTCAGCTCCGTCGGCAGCGCCGTGGCTTGATTGAGAACATCCAGAAGCTTCAGGAGGGTTGCGATGCGGTACTCGGCACTCGGTTGAAAGCCCACGAGCAGCGAGGTATCATGAGGCGAGATCGGCAAATACTAAGCGATATAGATGCCCGGTTCATGCAGGAAGTTCGAAACTATCTCTTTACGGCTCAAGATGAGAGATTGAGGCGCTTGCTTGGTTTATGTGAAGAGATGCAGACAATACGGGATGAAATTTTACCCAAGGAGGACGACTATAATATACTCGAGGACCAGTTAAACAGTGAGGAGTTTGAGCTAGCAGAAACGGGTGGGAAGCTGTTGAACTTGCTGAATGGAGTTGGTAACGGCTTGCTGGATTACAACGATGATGGCTCTGTTCTCGAGGAAGACGTCACTGATTTAGAGCGAGTCGGAAGTGAAAGAGGCTCCACTCAACGACCAGAAGTTCGAGAATATTTGTCACGCCTTGGGGATCGGGACCTTGTTCGAGAACGTCTTACCGAACTACGGCACGAACGAGCAATGCTTGTGGAAAAAGAGAAATCCAGGGCACGCGTCGGGATGGTTCTTGACGAAGAAGCACAGAGATTCTTGGATCTATTCGACGTCCGTCATGCCGAGCTCCAACAGGAGCTCGCCGTTGTGGAAGACGACCTTGAGAGATTACGGAACACACTCGATCAAACTGATAAGGTCCTCTTTGCGACGACACTATTTGATGACATGGAAAATGCTTCTGTATCCGCTCCTGACGAGGTACGTCATTCGGAATTAGACACACCTCCCAACGCAACTTGCACCTCAGATTTCGCGTTGCTTTCCGAGGTTCATTATTCTCCAGCACCAGAGGCAAAAATGCCCAACGGCTGCCAGCGAGATCCGCTGCTACTCCCGGACGACGCCACCGAACCAACTTTCAACCGCTTCGTTGGGGCCGAGCGAAAGCCCCTGGCCTCCATACACTACATCAATGCTTGGCTTCTCAATCAACAAGGAACCATGAGCGCCGATAAATTCATCAATGACTGGCTCCTGAACGTATTGCGCACCTCGCTCTCAGAAATTAACCAGTTTAAATCAGCGCCGGCCTTGCAAAGGCTCAAGATTACTCAAGAAGAGCTCAGAGACCTTGTGCTTGAATGGTGGTTCAACGATGAGGCTGCAGGACAGTATCTCCGAACACTGAGACACGAAGCTCGAGGAATGTCCTTGTCCGCGAGCGCTGCTCTGAGCAATCGTGATGTTCAGAGTGACACGGTAGTGTTCACTCTCAACCAGCTTTCTGCTCGCCTATATAGAGAACGTACGACGGTCCAAGTGAGTGATGCTGTAAGGTTAACAATTAGACGTGCACAAAGCAACTGATGGAGCGCTGGAGTACGACTGTCACTTCATTACCTACGTCCTTACACTATTGGACGTCACAGCGTCAGCTCTTCGTTTATGTCATGCAGACATGCAGACATGCACACAAGAAGGAGTTGAAAAATAGTAACATTAAGCCAGCAGGAGACAGACTCGGCAGCTCGCTGCAAACCGGAAAATCTAAATCTAGGTTATATATTGCCGATTCTCTCGTGCCTTTTCAAGAACTTCCTATCACAACTGAGAGGCCGTTTTCGGTCTGAAGTCGAGGTGCAGCTTGGCCTCCTAGACTAGCGAATAGTTCCGGGGTTCTCCTCCAAACCCGCACCTTGCCCCTCCTTTTTCTCGTCACGCTCTTTCGGTTACGGCTTAGAGTGAATCCTACCTGCAAGCATTTCAGTTCGAAGGCTGTGATGTTGACCGACATTTCCTTCCGAATCCCTAGCTTCCCTCCGGAGTCCTTTCGCATCTAGTCTGCGGTAGCCTACCACCCTCAGGTGGCCGGACCATGACCAACGGAATGATCATTCATGTACCATGGACAAATGTCCACACAATAATTGGTCGCAATCAATCCAGAGGACTTGACTTTAGCACCTGTAGGTGGCAAGTATTGCTTTGTCTTCCCCGAAGGAGTGATGCGCCACATTCCAGCATTTCCACCCGTCCCCACTTCACCACTAACAGCAAAGAGCCGCACGAAAATGCACCAAGTCTACTCGGTGTCTGGTGAATTGACTCACCTAGCCGCTAAATCCTGTTGATCTAGACCATTCCAGGCCAATGGACCATTTCTTTCGCTGCTTCACTCCCCTGCCCAAAGCCGATTCGCTGGTCATTTTTCGGTTTTGGCTTGTAAAAAACCGGAAATCGCCAAAAGACAGAATTCGCAAAAACCTTCCCGCATTAATCACACGCCATTTGATCGACCAAACAGACGCTACTTGCCAACATCCTACACATGGGGTTACGAGGGAACGAAGGCCAAGGCCGTGGTTAGCCCACACCTTGTACCACCTACTGCCCTCCCGAACATCGACCTCGTGACCAGGATTGTCTCGCTCCCGCCGTCTTTGTTGGAATCATGGATTAGTTTGGCAAAAAGGCAAATCAGCTTTCGTTCCACGGCTCGTGGTCGAGGTTCTGAGGTATCACAAGTACGTTCCCTGGCTCCATGTATGCCGAGGCTTCGGTCTCGGTTGAAGTTCGGAGGGTTCACGGTGATGCTTTCGCACCCAGATACAGTTCGCAACTTTCAGGCATAACCGCTGATTCACGTGGCAGAATCCGAACGCGCAATCGAGAATGCAAAGAACCCCGCATCCTTTCTTCAAGGGGAGCCCCGCTTCTCATCCTTGCTACCATGGATATCCCGGTCTCGCCTGCGGATCGCTACGACATCCTTCTAGCGGAGCACATGTGTCGAGTGAAGTCACACCCTAGAAGTTATGCTCCTGCCCTAGCTTTAGTAAGCTGGAGGGCGAACCTATCATGACTTGCATATCAAGGGATAAGTCCAGGGCAGTTCACAAAGCACGTCTTTCCATTCCACCTTCCTAATATCGGCTAGGTGAGAATCGCCCGCACCGTGCATCCCTCTCCATCCCTCTCCATGATCTTCTCACCTACACGGGGCGCAATTCGAGGTACTTCTGATTTTGCGACGTACCTTAATCAGAGGAACATGCTATTCTTCTAGTCTCACCAGCGCAATGGATCGACTACTGCATTCCTCAAGTCGATCTTCCATCCCGGGCCGTACCGTTCCCTTGGGCTGTACACAAGCTTTCGGTGGATCTTCCACTGGGGTTGCATTGAAAGTGATAATGTTTCGTAATGACACGAAAACAAAAAGATCACGAGACCCTTCAGCCTCGCTTGTCGACCTCTGTGTACCCATCGTCTGATAACATGGTCGCGAGGTTATAAGGAGAGTAAGGCGTTGGGTCGCCATGTCACCGCTACCTGAAGGAAATGTCGGAATACAACGTACATGAGCTGTGCACCCGATGTTCTTGCATCTCCGTCAATAATCTTGCTTGTGACTTGCTATCCTGTAGCAACGCAACCGGATATTTCTTCAATGCTTGCCTGCATGCCCTGGGTCGGCTACTGACCAGCCTATGCGACCCGCACCGTCCAGCAAGGTTTGTGCTCTTTCCAGCCCGTGACGGCACTTTCCATGATTGAACCTCAAAGGTAGGAAGAAGAGTCAAGTGAGTCCGCCCGAAATTTTAGTGGGCACCTGAATGTTAGGTCCACCCAGAATGAGGACCACGCTGTATCCTCACTTGAAATCCTCAGACCAATGTGAATACCTTAGACACTATGAACGCTGCGTTCCTCCAGGCTTTTGCCTTTGGGGAGATGTGAAAGCGTGGAGTGCAATGACCCAAATCAAGCAAAGCAACTTATCCAGAGGTTAAAGGGAGATTCCACGCTTGAGAAGCAATCTTGAGAAGAGCATTGCTGCGAAAGGAAATAGCTCGCACTGACGCTTTGTGGCAGCTCTTGGTCGAGAAATGTTGGGTGACTCTTGGGCTTGAGATGGAGACCTTGACAGATCCACAAAATCATTTGGCAAGCAAAGACCCTACCAGGCCTGGATCGAGTGTCAAGCTTATGCGGCCAACAAATGACATGAGCGACAGCGTGGCTAGAGGAGGGATACTGGAGAAATTATGGACGGCTTTTCAGAATGATAGTTCTCTCCTTTCCATGAGGATATCATCTACTTGAAGTGTGTTCAGAGACGGACTACTCAGAATAGTGGTGTTCATGGCGTGAAGGCGAGCCAGCCGACTCGATGTCTTTCGTCAGCTGGTGAGAGAGGGTATGCTGTAGGATCTGGAGATTGAAAGTGGGACTAGCTCCGTACGTCTCCAGTCAAAGTCAAAATTGACCTTAGCTGCGGTTCTCCTTGGCTTGACGGCCTACTAGCCCTTGAAGGCTCCCCAAGCTTCTACCAATGGATCGTAGAGGCAACCAAGCTCTCTTCCAGGGCCTGACTGATCCTCAACTCGCCTTGGGCGCAAGGCTACCATGGCCATCCTGCAATGAAATACTGCCGGTAACTATTGGCGGGCTTAAAGCTAGAGACGGAAAACTGAGAGCGGCGTGACGTTCGCCGCTTTCTTGGACCCTGTACGATGCCCCAAGTATCTATGGATCCAAATCGAAATACGTCGCATGTACATATTTACTGGGTCAAGGGTCATGTTGATTTCCGATGGCAAACATAGGTTTCATGTCAGCCTAGCCCTAGCTTACGGAGATTAGGCCCATTGTGCCGACGTGGCAACCTGTGAATGATTCGTACACCCAAAATCAGAGAACACTCTCCGTAAAGCATCTCCATTCGACGTGGCCTTATCTTTGAGATGCTGAAGCTATTCCGCTACATTCGGAAGCCAGAGCAAACAATTTTAGGGCAATCCCAGATTGTGTGGCTGCGAAGGTTCGGGCCCTCGTCCTTTGCAATAGGCTGCCATTGAATGAGGAATTGCTCTGCTGTGTGACCAGCTTCGTAAGAAACGGTATTTGTCAACAAATTGTGGCCCCAACGTTGCCTATCACAACCTAGGAATGTGGGGGGAAATTGTGCAGGACTGCAATTTGGCGGGAATTGTTTGGTCACGCGCGGTGAACGAACGCGGTTCAAGTCTGCTAAACCTGTCTTTTTGCAATGTTAACGCGGCTCTGCCATGCGCAAGACATTGGTTAAGGTTTCCTCCTTTCCAGTGATGACGCGGACCGCGACTAGCGCGCACCTTTCTACTAGCATGTGCACTTCTGCTTCGATCCAGGTTGTATGGAACTCGCGGCCAGCATAAATGCGCCACGAGCCAAAATGGGAATGGGGTCAAACCCCCGTTAGGGAAATTCTTGGGCTCGACAGGAGACTGTCAAAAAGCCAGACAAGGTTTTGCACCTAGCCGAACATCTCTCCGCTAGAAAAAAGACAAACCTCTGAAACATGTATGAAGCACAAGGTACTGGTCCCAGGCGTGTTGACTCCTGAGTCAACATTCCGCAAGCAGTAAGGGGCAAGTCTTTCCAGTTCGCATGAAACAACGGAACTCCCTAAAACTCGTGCACCTGAAATGGGTAGTTCCACAACCGAGAACGCATTATTCAAAGTATCCCAGCGTATTGAACCCGATATCGTCAAACGGAAAATCTTAATGCTCGCGTAAAGGGGTATCTACAAAACTAAGCTTGCAACAAAGATTCAAGAAGTCTGTACTCATTAACAACATCAAGTAAATTCTAAGGTGAAAATAGCCAAAAGCGCAGAAGGAAAGAGCAGCAATGTGGATAACGTCTCCGGGATTGATGAATCGTCAAGCGACAACGCATCGTATGATTGGAGTACGGGTATAGCCTTAGGAACGAGAGTCGTTGGACTCAACTCTGGCGGGGGGTCGTGCCAGAAGCTCGTGGACAATTGGTGCGGCTGGCTCGCTTCTGGCTCCTGCTCTGTAAATGTGGGTTGGAGTTGGCGACAATGGGAGGCCGAGACTGAGGGCGGCAGTATTTCGGGCGGTTCTGAAGACCGTGGCGGATTGGTCTTTGTACCACCAATCGAGTACGAAGTCCTTAATCTGCTCCTGGTCGAACCTGTGCCTCAGCTGTTTGAGTTCTTCTGCAGACTTGTATCTCCGGACTTCAGGAATAGATCTGCGTAAGCTATGTAGAAGCCACCGGTTGATGTAGCCTGGGGTACTGATCGCGTTCGAGGTGGCTGGATCGCTTGAGTCGAAGAGAACATGCTCTCGGTCGTCGACGGGAAGCAGAAGAGGATCTCGGGTCAGAACCTCAAACTCTGTAGAGACAGATTCCGCCGCGGGCCCACTGGGAAGGTCTGACAGAATGGCTTCTGGAGCATAGTGAGTTGGGGCATCCCAATCTTCTCCGTCAAACGGGTTGCTCAAGAATGCCACGTGTTTCTCCGTAAGCGCTTCCTGCAATCTTGAAATGTCCTCCTCCACATTCGCAAGGTCTTCGAGGAGAGGCTTGAGACGGCTGTCAAAGTTGTCGAGAAAACTTTGGGATTCCTCGTCAAGGGTGTGTCCTATACGCTTCCGGACAGCTTCATCTTCAATGATCTGCGCTCTCATCGCCCGCATATCAGCTATCTGCTCTCTCAGCAGGGTCGCGTCTCCCCTACGGGACAGATACCGCTTGGTTTCTGGTGAGTCTTCTACAGGACCGCTGTGAATACTGAGGCTCGAGCTGGAATCTGTTTCGTCAAAGGCGCCCTCGAAGAAGCCAACATCATCATCGCCCAGCAGGCTAATCTGTGCGCTGCCACCTCGCTGATAGAGACTCAGCTCCATTTCTTTCAGCTCCCATTCTTCGCGGTTCAATCGATCTTCCAACCTGTTGTAATTGTCTTCTTTAGGCTGCAAGTTGTCCCGGGACTTCTGCAGATCTTCGAGCTCGTCCACAAGCGGTGTCTGTTCCGCAAGAGAATTGTTCGCAATTGCTGCCCTCAGTCTTTGAACGAGCTGAGCGTCGCGGTTGCTCAAGGTCTCCCTGTCGTGCCTGAGGGAGTTGCGAGCCTCGTGTACTCTGAGACGGAGTCCAAGGACACTCTCCCGCTTCTCCGTTAGATTTTGGAAAGCCTCGATGCGCTTCTGCCTGGCTTTCTCTCGGTTTCGAGTATTCACCAGTTCAACTCTTTGTGGAGAAGTACTGTAAACGGGGACAAGAGCATCCCCTTTGTCATGCAGTGCTTGTGACATGAATTGTTCTTTCAAGTCCAAATCGTTCGTAGTCGTCAGGTCCACGCCGCTGTCGGCGGTATCTTGTCGGGGCATGGATTGAGCTGGATTTGGATTTGGATTTGGATTTGGATTTTCGGGCTGCTGAGCATACAATCCGGCGGTATTGGTTGGCTGCGTCTCATGAGGCCGAGGCGGTGCAGTTGGCCTATAACTCCGTTCATCGCCAGGGACTTGAGGGACAAGGTCATCGTTGAGGACGCCGTTCGGGTTTGAGTCGGCACGGATGGTACCTGAAACAGTCTTTTCTTCTTCGCGTTGCTCCCTAGGTGCAATGTGCCACATTAGCCTGTTTGTACGGTCCGGACGTGCAGTGGAACACGACTGACGACTTCTGGGCAACAACGTCGCCTCTCCCGATTAGCCATTCCAACATGATATTTCTTTTGGTGGCCTGGGTTTCATTGTGTACCGAGCCAGTGTACTGCTCGATAACCAGAATATCCTGCCTTACGGGCTGGCAGTTGCTTTTAGAGCCCCCCGACCCAGCTTGGGATGATGCCGTCAAGCCACTCGTCGGGATGTAAGGCAGGAAGTAATGATTCAATAACAACTGGGCTTGCAGGGGAAAGGCAGACTGATTCGTGGATCTGTTGTATTCCGCCTGCAGGCTACAGGGCTCTTGCATTGGCTGGCAATTTCACACTAATTTGCGTCTACGCTAATGCATGGACGCGACGGAGAAGCAGGAAGTTTAGCCGTGAGAGCGGCGTAAGAGTCTAGGCTCCACTCATCGACTCCATATCCTTGTTCTTCATCCCCGCGTGGCACTTTTGCACTTGCCTGACATGGATGCCCAGGTCGCTTCAGCTCACCACGAACTCTTCGACCGATGACACCTGTAGCATTCATCTCGTCCACTGCACACACTAATGATGCAAGCTGTCGCTTTATGGCATCCCCCCCTCATTTGTTCACGCTTCGTGCGTGGCCTAGGCGATGCTGTCGGCGCAAAGCTAATTCTGGACATTTTACTGAGAGGAACGGTAAAATCCGATGGCCATCGTCCGAAGAGCCTCACCTTGTTCATAAACCATGCGCGCCGCCTAGATAGCCCGTGAAACCCGCCGAGAGAGAAACATCATGTTTCCAAACGCAAATGGCTGATCCCAACTCACAATGTCGGAATGGAAGAAGGATAGCCGATCAGGACGTTCCAGTCGATTTCTTATAGTCAAGGGTAAGTATTTCACCTATGCTCACCACCTGGGCACCCTGTACTGATACGGTCACAAGGTGTACAATGTATCCAGTGGGACAATGAAATGGGTCCAATTCAGCCCTTACCATCAAACTCGTATGCCAAACATGTGCAAGACGCCTTACCAGAGTACTCATTGATTGTAACAGAACACCCCGATCAGATCCCCCTTCCGAGCCAGCTAGAATTCCATCGTCTCAGTCATATCCTGTCAATTACGCTCTATCCACAACCCAACCAACAAGCCAAACCCCTTACACTCTCTTCTCGAAATCTTCTCCTGGGGAAGTTTCGCACAAGGGTGAGTTTCCCGCTCCATGTCGCGATCAGCAGAGCCAGCAGGGTACCGCTCGACCCGCTGGCCGCAGCGGCTCGAATGAGCGTGGAAAGCCCTATCATGAGGACGTTCGAGGCGAGCAGATTACCACCACTGTCGGGAGTACTCTAAGACCACCCTTTGGAAGATCCGTATCAGCACCACAGGCTCCAGTAAGCAGTTCTGAAGGGAAAAAGGCCGAGTTAACCACAGACTCCTCATCATACCTCTCCCGGCTTGGCCAAGCGTTTATCAAGATTGGGTATGGCCAATACCGTACTTGCCAGACCTTCATAGACGACTACCCCGAGATCCGTAAGGAAGCACTGGGCAACTTCCAATTGGAAGCTGTAAGGCTTGAACAAGAGGGGAAATTCTCCATGGTTGAGAATTGCGTGCAACAACTCCTTTTGCTCCACAACTGCTCGTCTAAGTCTGATAAAGAGAGCAAAGACTTTTTCGACCGAATGAAGAAGAGAGACCCAGCTACCCTCGAAAGCTTCCTTGGGAACTTTGACAAGACCCTCAAAGCACTAAAGGCAAAGGCAGCTTCGGCCGGGCCCATACAGCATGTAAGGCCTGATCCTCAACCGCTTGCAGCCACCAACAGAGGCTCCAGTCAAGTTCCTGCAGAGATCAGACGTGCCCCAGAACCAAATCGTCACAACGGTGCTGAGAACGACTTGCCCGCATCCCTTAGACGGCTGAGCATGAGGGATGGTAAGCCAAGGCTCAGTTCGCTGGTTGAACATCCTGGGTCGGATTTGCAAAGTGATACCAATTCTCAGGCTGGCGATGTATCCATCGTGGACGCCGCAGAACTTGATATTCGAGGGAACGGAGGAGACCGTGAGGAGTTAGACCATAGGTACTATCGGAGGCCTGATGCAAAGAAGTTCTTCGTGGTTGGACGGGTATTTGCGATGCTGTGGCATGAAGGTGCCGGGGATAAAAAGGGCGGACACCTTAGCCAGGCGGAGCCATTCAGCGTGCAAAGGAACAGCAAAAGGAGGGGAAAGTATAACGAGGAAGTATTCAGCCACATTCGACGAATGGCTGTGGTCAAGGCGCGCCATGGATATTGCTGGTGCGTGCCCATCAACACCTACAATTACCAGGGTGTAGCAAAGAAGGGCCTCAGCCGCGAGGACAGAGAAGCGCATTCAATCATCTACATGGACGATACGAACCCTTCTATGCACTCAGCGGAAAAAGGCATGATGTTCAAGAGCCCAATTGCAGTCTCTGCGGCAAGTTCAGAACAGAAGCTGCACTACATGAGCCGGATCAACTTCGGAAAAGTCTATAGTGTGGAATGGAATGTTAAGGTCATGAACGTGGGCAAGGTCCACAGGGACTCGATGTTTAACTTCGAAGGCTACTGGCGCAATGAGGTGACAAACCCCTAGCCACCCCGGCGCGGAAATACGTACAAAACACGTGATGCGTCCTTCGGAGATCGACGACATCCAAAACGTTTGGCTTCAAGGGTGATTTCAGGGCCAACTCGGAAGCCTCTTATGATCTATGGCCCGTCAACGAATCTTTTTGTCTTTATGGCTTTCTGCGGCTGCGCAAGGTGGACAGCACATTTTTGTCTTTACGTCCTCGTCTCGAGGAAAGCGACTTTTTACGTCTTGACTTTGCTTTATCTTGCGTGGCAGATTGGCTTCACAGTCTTCTTTCGAAAAATATGGAATCTTGGGCCTGTTATTTGGTTTGATCTCCCTTAGCAAGCTGTTTCTTTACTACTCTGGGTTTTGTGTCTCAACCTGACCGGGCACCAATGAGTCACTGGCCCCTTGGACACCGATATAGCAACGAGTTTCCCACAATATACGTATCCACTTGGTTGAGACTTTCGATTTCTTCATCTCACAACACGCTTCTGCGCAGAAATTGTTCGTCAAATCATAAACTCCTCTCCTCCAGTGGTCATCCATTTAAGCCCTCCAGTGTGGGACCGTACTGGCGATGCTAATGCGGCGGCTGGTGGGAAACCGGGCCGTACCTCCTGCATCTGACCACTTAAGTGATATTTTGCGTGATGCTTAGATGCCTGGCGCGGGATGGTTCGCCCAATAACAAAACTACCAAAAGATGTGGTCACAAGATCGTAATAACTCAGCCTCGTAAATGCCAAGAACCGGGTGTAGAGGACCCCGGAGTTCTCGCATAGCGTGGCGTTCAGCTGACCTTCGAAGTCCGGCGAGCAGCCTCATCATCCAAGGAAAAAGGGGAGGAGCGAAGCCAAAAAAACAAACCAAGCATGGCGCGGGATAAATGACGACGACTCATAGATGAAAAGGGGCCAAAAGTACTCGTATGAACACGATCTAGAATGAGTTACTAGTGACACTTTCAGCCTCATTCCTCGGCTCACCAGCCACACAATTTGCAAAATAGGAGGCAAACTAGCCAAAGTTCCGCTCTTTCCACAACCTACATGACTCAAGAATTACAATTCAGTCCCAAATAGCGGCATCTCTAGCGGGAAAAGCCAATACCGAGTGCAAAATTAGCGAGATGACGACGAGGCGAGTGGATGCCTCCCTAGGAATGCGAGTCGTGGCCTGGAATGGGGGCTCACGGAACCTCTCATGACGGATTCTGCGCCCGAAGAGGCAGCAAATCCGATATTGGAGATGCGTATTCGCTGATTTTATCTGACCAGCACAGTGACGAGGCGCACCTGAGGTACCCGGAAGGATCCATTGAGCGCAAGGCTGGCTGAGAAAGGACTGGGATTCATCGTATTAATTGAAGGAGTTGGAAAGCTGCATACCATAGGAATAAGTGAGAATGGCGCTGAATGTCACTCAAAGCCAGGATGCCACACATCAACTCATCTGAACAAGCATCCACTCACCTTCCGCGGAAATAAACTGCACTCGGACAATCTCCGCGCTCATTTTCATCTCGCTCTTAGGATCCAGAACTACGTACTTCTACCTCATCGTTCGACTCGGGCCATGAAACCCAAGGCAAGCGACAATGACTTCCAAACCTCATGCTACTTCCATACATTTTTTGGGAACACCGCAGCAGCCAGAAAGATTACTATGAACAACAGCACTGACAACGAAAGACTCAGCCAAACCCAATGTACATGAGTGCAAGAACGCTCATCTGCATCCCAAAGACAGTACCTAACGCAGGTGCACCATCCAAGCTGGCTCCTTTCTAGTGTAGAATGGATATCGTGACATTTGCGAGACCCTCTACAAGTGCGTTGGCGATTGTAAGGTCCGCTGTTCCGTTCCGATAGAGATGGATGCTGGGAGGTCCGACATAATTCGCTAGAAGTTCGTAGGGCGCTAGCAAATTCCGTCCCCAAAGACGCCGGACAGAATTTTGGGAAAATGGCATGGTAAATCACTCACCAGACAGCCAAACACAGTCTTTGATGTTGTACCATCGGAATCTTGACGCTTCCCAACCCTTGGGCTCACGTAACCCCACGCCGCCTTTGCTCAGCCCGGCTCAGGCCCGGCTCAGCTTCAGATCAGGTCTGCTCACCTCGTTTACGCGCCGCGCCACAGTCAAGATCCATCTCACCAGAAATCGTCAACTTTTAACGAGGGGCCTGAAAGGTGTCCCCCAAGCCAGGGGTCCCGAGCCTGCGACCACTGTACATTCACAACCATACCGACAGATGAGGGGACTTGAGCCGTCTCCCTCTCGCCTTCGCATCCTCCCTCCCATCTTCTCACCCATCTTCTCTCCTATCTCTCCGACCCCTCTCCCATCTCTCTAGCAAGACCTTTCTTTCTCGGTCCCACTCCAGATATTTACATCCGCGCATGCAGAACTCTGCGCGCCATGAGCACCGAGCGGGCAAAAGGATGTTGGAGATGACTGAATCCAGACGAGCAGATAGAGGCAGCCCTAAGGGATGGGATTTTCCGAGGACAGGTCTACCGAAAGAGATTCCGAAACATCAAAGGGGATGCATGGCAGTAGGTGTGTTGTGTGCAGAAAGACTGACTCTCTATAATGCGTTGTGCCTCGTCTCCAGACGCTTGACTATCGTACCTTCCTTGATCCTTGTCATCGGCATAGTATATACTCTTCCACTATATAGATATCTCTATTCAACATGGAATCCAAACCATCACCGCCATATACCAGACCAAATCACAATCTTGCCTTTGCAAGCTTGGAAGAGAAGCTTGCGGCACTTAAAGAATGGGCAGAATCGAAGAAATACGTCACCCCCGGACACAGATAGAACGCTGCCAGCCATGGACAGAGGGGGCTACGGCTTGTGGAGCCTTGTCTGGGGTGGACCACTTGAGACAGGGCCAGGGCCAGCGACTGTACCAGAAAATCCGGCAGCAGAGGCTGGCGGTCCCTGAAAGACTAGACACAGCCAAAGGGAAGGACGAGGGAAAGAGGAGGCACCGAAAGCCATCGTTGGGACCGAAAGTGGAGAAGCTTGTACAGGGGAGGAGAAGCGGGGCAGAGAATGAGGCAGCCATCAAGTAATTAGGCCCAGCATTTGATGCCTCCGTGTTGAGTCTCGGCGCAATTAGTTTGAGGAGAGCTGTCAGGTCTGTCTCGGGACTATGGTGGAGTGTATCAGTACTTACCCTGGACAGAAGCCTGTTCTCCCTCCGTCCCCAGTTAGTTGTCTAGCGAAGGGCGTCACAGTGCGCAATATATGATTGCTACGATCATACAAAGTCAGCCCCTTAATGTGTCACGGCGAGCGACGATGTGGAATTCGTAGAGCAGCCATCAGAACTGTGGTTAGAGGAGGGGTGAGAGCAAAAGATTGCGTATGCTGAACGGCCAGCCATTGAGTGGAGTTACGTGGCACGCAAAAGCCGTGCTGCGTGATAATCGCTCTTGAGGTTACGGTCGAAAGGAACAGAAGGTTGCTCTGAATCCCGAACGTGCTTTTGCCTGCAGATGACCAAGACCTCGGAACCTGAGACGCACGCATTTCCTTCAACGGTTCAATCACTTGATGTCCTTGATGCAGACTACTTTATTTCTGCAGCTTGAGCGCTTTCCGGCGATAGCTTCTGACTCGGGAGACTCCAACTATAGGCACTACAACACCTTCTGGAGCTACAATGGTCAGGTCGATAGACACGGGACCGGTCACATAGTACAGCACTCTGTGAAAAGCGAGGGGTACACTTTCTCAGGCTACGGATGAAGCCGAAGGGCATCATCCTGAAACTGGTTAGATACACCCTACAGGGCGACTAGATAGCTAGATAGGTGCTCTTTCAAGGCCATGTTCCCATGCAGGGGCACCCCAAACAGGAAAAGTGAACTACAGAATGACAGGAAGTGGCTGTGCGTTGATTGGCAGGCATGCTCGCTCCAAACGGCACTCCACAGCAGGGTGGCATCGCTGCAGGTCAATGGGTGGAATCAGCCTATTTCGCCCGCGAGCATCCGGAAGGGCAAGCAGGCCAGGTCGTTCAAATTTTGAAAGTGGCCCTTGCTATGTGTCAGCCAGAATAGGTATAGGACAGCCATTCGCCCTATTTGGGAGTTCTACCCCGACGCCAGTGTGGTTGTTGTCGCCTCCACCAACGATGGCTATCTCAGAGATGCCTACTGATGCCTGCTGTGATCTCAGTAAGTATATGGCTACCTGCTTCTAGGATGTTATCTGCCTGCTGCTGCTTGGACAGGTATTGTGTACATAAGTCGTCCGCCACACCTAGGGGACAATGGAGCAGCATGTTCTAGACCACCAGATTCTAATCGCAAGGCTAGCCTGCGATTAAAAACACGTGGCCTACGGTATGCTTATTTCTGCACGGTTCGGGTGGTCCGCTGTGGGTATTTCAAGGGGTCTGATGCACCGTTATCCGTCATGGGAGCATCCATTAGTCTAGATGGAGGTTTTACCCCATGGGGTTCCACTTGGTGCGCCGAGGTACCAAATGCCGGCGAGGCATCTGCCCCACCAATCAAATGATCAGCATCAATTGATTCTCACCTCGGCACAGCATCGAAATCAGACCGCCGTCAAAAAAGCACCATTCATTGTCAATCTACTTCCATTCCATTGTCCCTGATTCCGACATGAGTGGGAAGTTTGCAGAAGAGTCATCCCGGCAATTCCACTCGGCTACGAAGCGAGCCTTTGATAGCCTCAGTGAGCTCCCCTACTCGATCTTAGTCAATCGCCAACGGCTACGCCAGCGCGGAACGTTGCGTGTGTCCAGCTGCACGAGGCAGTGGTCGTAATTGTTGGGCCGTAGGCTTCGAGCCCATGGGGCGTGCATCTCAGGGGCGTGCATCTCATAGACATACACTTCATCGGCATGACCTCATGGGCATATCTACGCCCTAAACTTTAGGCAGTCATTACCTGGGAAGGCGTCCTATCTGGGGGATTAGCCTCTAAACTTTAGGGGTCATTGCCCGGGGTTTATACGAGGCGTAGGCAGTGTCAGGGATATCTCACGGGCGTGCAGCTCGCAGACATACATCTCACGGGCATGCACCTTATGGATGTGCATCTCATGGGCATGTACCTCATGGGCATGCATCTCAGGGGCATGCACCCCATAGGTATGCATCTCGCGAGCGTGTATCTATAGGCGTGTACCTCTCGGGCATGTACCTCATGGGCGTGTAATAATCTGACCAAGCAAGTCTTGGCATACTTCTAGGCTACGGAGCATCGGGTGAACATTCGGCGGTGGGCTTTATCCAGCCCATGCGCTATCCAGGGCCTGGATAAGGCTTTCTTTTGGTTGGCCCCATGCAAGCCCAGGCCCGTCGACCACTGGCACGGAGGACCCACCTCCATCTTTTCTGCGCCTTCCCAACCAACTATTGGTCGAGCAACTAGGTGCATCAGATTCCTCTGCGCCAACGGCCAAAACTCGGTTGAGCGTCCGCTGCCAGGAAGACGGGAATGAGCACGTACATCTTTTAGCTAGGGCAAAGACGCTTCATGGCATGGCATTACCCCAGACCTCCGAACAAACTCCCAGAGCAGCGCCCAAACCAGCGCCCAAACCAATCCGTAATCAGTCTACAAGCCGGATAAAATTTCGCACTTTCAAGGATGGCTTAGTCTCGTTTCTAACTTGTGCAGAACAAGCTGGAGACTATGGCTCTGATCAGCTTCCCCCTTCAGAAAATGCTATATATGAGCCGGCTGCACAGGGATGCACCCAGTTGGCATCATAATCAGCTTTGACATCTTGGTTAATGTGTGGCCTTTCACTGAACTTTTCCACACTCAACAATGGCTTTTTCAGACCACCAAATGCACGCAGTTGAGGTTACCGAAAGGGTCTGTTCGGTTTTCTCCCTCGTCGGAACAGCATTCATCATCACCACCTTTCTAAGCGACAAGTCCTTTCACAAGCCGATCAACAGGCTCGTCTTCTTCGCGGCATGGGGGAACATCCTGTCCAACGTCGCGACTCTTATCTCGATTTCGGGAGTTCGCTTGGGACTTAATGGCTCTCTATGTCAATTCCAGGCATTTCTGATTCAGTGGTACGCCTTGTCGACCTCTAAGACTAAGGAATCAAGTTGTAGTTAACTGGTCTGCTACAGGTTTATGGTCGCTGATGCACTGTGGACCTTCGCCATGGCGTGTAATGTTTACCTCACATTCTTCCGGAAATACGACGCAGAACAACTCCGTTTGCTCGAGTGGAGATATGTCCTCTTCTGCTACGGCGTACCGTTCATTCCGGCCTTCATATTTTTCTTTATAAGGACTGAGTCGCGCGGCAAGGTCTACGGCTCTGCAGTGGTGTGTCCTATACGATCCTGCTCGTCATCTGGTTTGGACTGACATTTCTAGGTGTGGTGCTGGATAAGCATCGAATGGGATGTTCTGCGCGTCGCCCTCGGCTACGGACCTGTCTGGCTCGTGATCATCGCAACCTTCGCGATCTACATATCCGCGGGGAGAGTGATGCTTCAATGGCGTCGCCAGCTGTTGAAGTATACCGAAAATCACCAAAATGACATTTCGATCCATAGCCCAATTCATCCCTCATCACCCAAGATCGTCAAGACCGTTGAAATCCACGTGGTGAGGGAGCCTGCTCAGGTGTCGTCCTCACCCCGCCCACCTAGCTTCGACAGCAGTCAGGCATCTGCGTCCCCTTCAAAGTACTATGACGGGCACCCGAGCAGGTCGATTCCAAGCTCAGATGCCAACAGAGCCGCCATCAACTATTGTAAATGTGCTCTGCTGTTCTTCGTCGCAATGATAGTGACATGGGTGCCATCGACGCTCAATCGCCTCGTAACATTGGTCCACCCAAACGACCCTATATTTGGGCTGAACTATGCTTCGGGTCTGGTGTTGCCTTTGCAAGGGTTCTGGAACGCCACCATCTACATATTTACCAGCTTACCGGCTTGCAAAGCCTTGATGCGGAGGATCACGACTGCCCTGCACGTAGACCAAATGCCGCGATGGCGGAATGGTCTGTTCTCAACGACAGCTGCTTCCAGCCGCAGTCATGGGCCGTGGAGCAAGGACCAACTAGCAGACTGTTCAGAGAGTGTGCAAGAGCCGCACTCGAATAAGGGAGATGGCTGGGAATAGGAATGCAATAAAAGCAAATTCATGTAACCGCTCTGAGTAATGAAGATGGGCTGAGAAAGAGCAAGGGAATAAAAGTGAATTTATGTTACCGCTTCGAACAACGGAGATGGGCTGGGAAGAGTAATGGAACAAAGGCGAACTCATATATTGCTTTGGAGAATTTAATCGCGGAAGAGGTGCACGCGCTGCTGTCAGCCACGAAAGCCCATCCACTGCATCCCT